>JAEEGF010680452.1_pt1 | contig 55167 bp, 39 predicted proteins | sample 9134171 | NCBI WGS metagenome assembly JAEEGF01 (sample SAMN16246542, study PRJNA631951) | gut metagenome | biome: gut microbiome; feature: rumen; material: AP-attached | host: Bos | place: Iran: Karaj | collected 2018-10 | reverse complement strand
ACGCAAGCTGGAACAGGGAAAGCCGACGTTAAGAATGGATAAGGTCAACCAGCTACTTGATTTGTTTAACTACGAACTTACAGCAACCAAAAGGCAATGAGACAAGCTGAGATATACCGAAAGGAAGTCCTTGCCGGCATCCTCACAGAAGATGGTGGCGAATATCGTTTCTGTTATGATGAAGCGTACCTCAAACGTGGAGATGCGCAGCCTGTCAGTCTTACACTCCCATTGCAGACGGAGCCATTCGTAAGTCCTGTACTTTTCCCGTTCTTTGACGGGTTGATACCTGAAGGATGGCTGCTTGACGTGGCACTTCGCAATACCGACATCAGTATTCTTGACCGTATGTCGCTATTATTGTTATGCTGTAGGGATTGTATCGGTTCTGTCAGTGTAGTACCCATAAACAAGGAAGGAGGAGACAATGTGTAAATGTCTATACTGTTATAAGGAATTGGAAGAAGGCCAGAAAGATTTTCATCCAGCATGTGCCCGTAAATTCTTTGGAACAAAGGATGTGCCCTTGCTGGAGTACAGGCATGAAGAACTCGACCAATTAGCCGAGCAGGTTATTCGTACTCAGACATCTCTGACAGGCGTTCAACCCAAATTGTCTCTGAACCTCGACAAACACGATGGGTGTAGCCGACTGACTATCGTAGGACTTTGGGGAGATTATATCTTTAAGCCACAAACGGAGAGTTACGAGCAGTTGCCCGAAAACGAGGATTTGACGATGCACCTTGCGGAAACCGCAAAGATTAGTGTGGTGCCTCATAGCCTTATCCGTTTGGCTGATGGGAAACTGGGATATATCACAAAGCGTATAGATCGTACCAAAAATGGTGAGAAGATAGACATGGAGGATATGTGCCAACTCACGCTGCACCCTACGGAGTATAAATACAAAGGCTCGCATGAGCAGATTGCCAAGACAATCTTACAGTACAGCAACACGCCTAAACTCGACCTTACTAATTACATGCAGTTGCTGCTCTTCTGCTTTGTCACCGGCAATAACGACATGCACCTGAAGAATTTCTCGCTTTACCGACCAATGGCTGGTTATCAACTAACACCAGCTTATGACCTAGTGAATGTTGCCATTGCCAATCCCAAGGACAAGGAGGAATTGGCACTTACTCTTTCGGGGAAGAAGTCGAAACTCCGCTTGGCAGACTTCCTTAATGCCGCAAAGACAATGGGACTGGACGAAAACGTAGTGAGACGTCTCGTTACAGGTATTCATAAGTCACTACCCAAATGGCAACAGCTCATAAAAGATTCCTTCCTCAGCAAAAATCAGAAACAGGCATATGAAGAACTGCTAATTTCCAGATTGGATAGGTTGTAGATATAAACCCGATTTGCCGGAAAAGTGCGAAAATACGCAAATCTTCATGGCATAAAGAGAAAACCTAACCCCGGCCCTCTCCGAGGAGAGGGAGCCTTTGGGTCCAGCCGTTGGCTGGACGGGAACGTTAACGGGAACCCGTTAATGGTTAAAAGGTTAAGGCTATCGCCGGTTAAAAGGTTAAAAAGTTAAAGGGTTATTTCTCCTTTGGCGTCCCGCCAAGAGATCTTATAAATAATCTTGTTTTAATTTCTCACGCAGATATCGCAGAAAGCGCAGATGTTGCTTGCGCCTGATGCTGCGCCTCTCTTTCGAGAGTCCCTGATGAGTTGTTTCCCCTTTGGGCTTATAAGAACAAGCTCTTAACGCCCAAGAGCAAACACCCCATCACCGCCTACCGTCGGATTAGCATCAGCCACAAACAAAAGTCAAGAATCATAATTTTCCATCTGACCTCATATCTGTAGATATCCTCTGCGAATTTCCATCATCTATATTTCGATATTGATAGGACTGATGTTTTCTGTTTATTTGCCATTACTATGTGGCAATATATACAGAGAGTAACAGAATTAACAAAAATTAACCCCGTCTTTGCGTACCATTGATAAAATATCTTTACCTTTGCCAGCGGAATGAGGACGAATGTCCGCTTCCCGGAGAGAACTTTAACTATAATACTAATGCAAAATATGAAAGGAATACCAGAAAAACGAATAACTACCTATTACATTTATAATCACCAGATTACAGCAGTGTGATTACTATGTCTTATGTGACTTTAGTCACATAAAAACCATATAAGGGATTACTGTGGCTGTAGCGACAGCTGTAACATCAGTAACTAAAAAACCTTAACAGAATTTATTTACGAGAACAATAATTATACACTAAATTTTTTATATTCTATGAAAACAAAACTAATACTATTTTTGGCTTTACTAGCCCTTTGTGGCAGTAGGGTTTGGGCGACTGATGTGACGGTTGCGGACTTCAACCACCTGCCAACAACTTATGGATCGTTGACTGGAACAACGTTATTTACAACAAATGACGACTCAGGACTGGCTGGCGTGACAATCACTGCACCAGCTACGGGGATTTCCTTTGAGTCCACATATGTAAATTCAAATTATGGTAATTGTTTTAATATCTCAACAGCTGCAGGTAATACAGATTATCAAATAACATTAGCCGCACCTACTGGTTATATTATCACGGGTTATTCAATAGGAGCATCTGCTCATTCGGGAAGTTATCCACATACTCTTACAGCTGCGGATGGAACTACTACATCTGGAGAAATTGGCTCATATGGATATGTAGGTGCATTTGTATATCTAACGGTGACAGGCCTAAGTACAAATTCCACTTATTTCACTATTAGAACAAAAAATGGAGGAAGCAAATTAGGGTGCCCTTTTATTACTATTAGCGTAATGAAAGAAGGTGTCCCTACTGTTGATGTTACTTACGAGCTCTATGAATCTGATGGTGAAACACTTGTTGGTAGCGTAATAAAAAAGCAAGAAGCAAATAGTAGTTTAGACGTACCGGCTTCTTTAGTTAGTGCAGCATATTATGATTATGACTACAGTGGTACTATCGGTGAAGACGATTGTACCATTAAAATAACACGCACTTTGAAAGATGGTTATGCTATCAGCCTTAGTGATCTGAATAGTGACAAGTGCTATAATATTCGCAACAATCGTGGAACATGGGCTGTAGGTGCTGGAGCTAATGTTGTAAACTCAACTGATGAACTCGGGTTGTCATTTCTGGCAAGTGACTCCAAACAACAGTTTGCCTTTATCTACTATGATGAAACGGCTAAGTATTATCTATATAGTGTAAGTGAAGATAAGTTTGCATATGTGGATGGAACTAAGTTGTCTCTGTCCTCAGACTTTACTGCTGAAGTGGCAGCAAGTCCTGTTACCTTTGGGGCTTCAACGAGCGGTACCTACAAAGATTCAGCTCCTGTCATTGTTAAAGTAAACGACAAGATATTCGGTGTCTCTACAGGACACTCTCCTGATGTATTGAACTATGAATCTGCAAGTGATGGAGGTAACGCTTCATCTATAGAAGAAGCAGGTGATTTTGATGACGCTGAAGCGATTCTCAAAATAAAGAAATATTACTATCTAAACACTTATCAAATAGTTGATAGCAATTTGGATAAGCCAGGATTCCCGACAACTGCTGGTAAAAACGCTTTTGTTGCGGCAATCAAAGCTATAACTACTTCTGATAATTTTGACACAAGTGCAGCCGCTGCATTACTTACTTACAAGGGGACTGTAAAGTATCCTGAAGTTGGTAAAGTTTACAAGCTGAAAGAGAATGCAGGAACTGCGCTTTATGCATACAGCAAGAAGAATGATACGACTAAGCCAACAATGGCAAATGATGGTACGTCAACTAATAATAGCTATTTTAGAGTTACGGCAATAGGGACTCCCGCCAGCAATACGGCAACCATCACTTTAGTTGACCTGTATGGTAATTCGCTTCGTTTCTGTAACGCAACAGGTAAGACTAGCTATGCCGCAACAACTGCAGAAGCCACTTCTATTGTAACATCAATTAAAACAGATTTGTTCTCTAGTACATATGGGAAGAATGGACGATTCTATCTTGGAGGTGCTGCATGGACAACTTCATCGAATAAAGTTGATGGAGAAAGTTCAACTTACAACACTCTTACAAATCCTTATTTCTTAGGTACATGGACAACTGAGACCTATGGTGGTACTCAGTGGACATTTGAGGAAGTGGATGTAAGTAGTATGACTGCATATACAATTATACTGAGTGGCGCACCTAGCGAGATTTCTCTTGCGGATAATACAATTCTCAATAACGGAACGGCAACAGTTTATCTCTCTGCGGCACCAACGTTCCCTGAAATCGAGCATTATTGGAAGAGTGTCACCAATGCAGGGAATTCATACACTGTTACGTATTCGGATGACTATATGCCGCTGGTTGAAGCTAATATTAAGCCTTATATTGATTATCCAGGTGATGGTTATTTCCAATTAACTACAGATGAGGCGTCTATGTTCAGTAATGCTATAACCACATATAATGACGATGAGAAAATTAGCGATGAGGAATATGCTACTCTTCTTTCTTATTTGACTGGATATATTAAGTATCCTTTAGATGGGTATTATTTAATTCAGCATGAGGAAAGTAAATATTATATGGGAACGAATGGATCTGACATTCTTGTGCAGGATGGAATAGCTCCTTCAAACATAGTAAAAATGAAAAAGGATGCAAGTAATAACTATAGCATGTCAATGGAAGGTAAATATGTTAGACCAAATGGTAATTCACAATTTATGTATCTTGGTGATAGCCCATATTATTTTACAGGAAAACTAGTAGAAGGAAAAGTAGAATTTTGGGTTGGCGAAAGTTATTGTATGCTTGCTCAATCATATGCAAATAGTGGAAAAGTGTATGGTTATAATAGTTACGGGAACTCTACAAAATGGACTATTGAGGCGGCCACATCCATAACTCTTACCCTCAATGCTGTAGGTGATAAGACTTATGGTACAACCTATCTGCCATTTGATGTGACGCTGCCTGAAGGTGATGTATGTGCATACACTCTTACCGATAGCGGAAATGGTTGGCTTCACCTTAATCAGCTGGGTAACGGAAAGAGCATTCCTGCCGGAACACCGGTTCTGCTTAGAGGAACCAGCACTACAAGTGTTACTGCAACTATAGCTGATGTAGGTGATATTGATACTGGTGAAAATGTCCTCAGCGGTACATACTTTACTATGGAACATGGTGATAACCTTGTACTTGGTAAGATAGATGGTGTCCCCGGCTTCTATAAGTATAATTTCGATATCAAGCCTAACAAGGCCTATATTGCACCTTCAGCTGGAGCAAAGGCATACAAGTTTATGTTTGATGATGAGGATGCGACCGCTATCGCTAACGTTAACGTTAACGGGAACGCTGACAATGCTGCCATTTATAACATTGCCGGTCAGCGTATCAGCAAGCTGCAGAAGGGCATCAATATTGTGAATGGTAAGAAGGTACTCTATTAATTCAAAAAAAAATCTGAAAGATATGAAAAAGATATATAAAGCACCAGGAGTGTTGGTTGTGAATATCCGTACCAACCATATGCTGGCCGAATCAATTATAAGTGATGATACTCAGACTATTACCAATGAGTCGGAAGGTGGCTGGGTTAGGGAACAGAACACTTTCCCCGACAAGAGTGTCTGGGATGATGAATGGTAAATTCTGAAAGATAACTATAAGCAAGTGCGGAGGCAGGGGTACGTTCCCTGCCTCCGTGCTGTTTATGCCAACTTTCCTCCGGTAAATTTGGTGATTCCAAAAAAAATGCGTTAATTTGCAGACTTGAATGCTAATACCTAACAATTAACATATGAAAACAAAATTCTTATTTACTTTATTGTTTATCCTCTTTACTGGCTTGCAGGTGCATGCCGGTGATGAGATTGAAATGGGAAGTGGTGATCCTACGGATCCTGTGAAGGCCGGTGCGAAGATTACCGCTGAGAGCCAGCTGGTGAGCGGCAAGTTCTACCTTATTTATTATGTGGGTAACGGCAATTCCGCCTATGTGAAGGATACTGGCTCGTCATACGCGGGACTGAGTGACAATAATGCCACGCGGAATGCGGTGTACCGTTTTACGGATAACGGGAACGGTACCTGGGCGATTCAGAACTTCTCTACCTGTAATTACTGGGGAACTCCTACGGCCAATGCCAATACCTATATCGGGTCGGCCAGTGCGGGTGCGTGGGCGCTGAACTTCCAGAGTAACGGTAACGTGGCTCCCAGCTGTAATGGTCACAGCTGGAACCGTAGTGGCTCAGTTGTCCATCCATGGAGTCCGGGAACGGACTATGTCAATCAGTTTAGGATTGAGGAGATGGAGTTTATTACGGATGTGTGGACACCTGCTGTGACCGAGGTATATACCATCAATAATACCAATCCCAGCCGTGGTGCCATGATGTACAATCCTGCCTCGGGCTATGTGTGGTCCAGCGGCAAGAGCGGGACGTTCAGCGCCTCGGATCCTAACTGTCAGTGGGTGGTTATCCCCACCGGCGCGTCCAAGCAGTATTATATATATAATGTAGGGGCCCGTAGGTTCGCTATCCCTTCCGGCACGAACAGTACGGCATCATGGGTCTTCTCTGACAATGCCGTGGCCGTTACATTCCTGCAGCAGAGCGACGGTACTTTCAAGATCAAGACGGTGACTACTGATACCTATGCGGCTGTCAGCAACGGATATAACGGTCCTATCATCAATTACAATGATATAGGCGGAAACTTTACCGTCACCAAGGTGGACGGCGACCAGAGCGCCGCGGCCAACGCAGCCCTGAGCAAGTTGGCTGACAATATTACGCCTCTGACCGCGGTTCCCGCGTCAGGCACGGACGGATGGTATATCATCCGTATCAGGCAGAATGCCTCATATGCCGACAGGTACGTGTTTGCCCCTGCCAATGAGATTACGTATAATGGCACCAACTATGCGCTCAGCTTTGAGCACGGAGCCAATGTGCGTCCGTCCATCAGCGATGTGACATTCTATACCCGTCTGACCAACGAATCCGGTTCGCTGTACTGGCAGATGCCTAACGGTAAGTACCTGTATGGCCATAATAACAAGTTCCCCATCTCCACATCCACAAAGTCCAACTTTGCCATGGATTATACCGCTGGCAAGGGATTCCGCATGTGGGGCAGCTCACGCTATGCTGTTCCTTATCTGCTCAGCAGCCAGTATTTCATCGGTGAGACATCCAATAACGGCAATGCCTATTATGACATCTACCCTGTGGATCTGGAGGCTGCCGGTCTGGTAGCCTGGCAGATGTGCTGCGACAATGCGCCTGAGACGGCTCAGATCAGCTGCACCCGTCAGGATGTGGCGGGGCAGACAAGTGTTTATAAGAACGGCTATATCTTCCTGCCCACGGGTGTCACGCCCGTTAACAGCGACTTTGTACTGGACGGTGCGATTGATGCCTCGGTGGATGCCGATGCCAAGACGGTTACCCTTAACTACAATCCCAACCTGGCCATTGTGGCAGGCGGTGTGAATGTGATGCAGGGCTATCAGACTGCCGGAAGGGGTGAGGAAGTGATGCTGCTGAGGGTGAATGCGGCTCCCTTCAGGGATGCTACGGGGGTTACCCTGTCAGTCAGCCTGAAGGACGGTTCTGCCTCCGGCATATCCAAACTGACGCTCTATGAGGCTTCAACCAGCTCACCTGAGATTCTCTCGGCCGGCAATGAGGGCGCTCCTGCCCGTACGCTGGTGGCCACAGCTGATGTCACCTCGGCTTCTGTTACGCTTAATATCGGCAACCTGTCTGCCGGCAACCATTACTATTGGCTGGCGGCTGATGTCAGGGAAGATGCCGCATTGGGCTCTGTCCTGGATGCCGCTGTAACAGGCATCGGCTATACGTGCAATGATAACCGGACAGATCTGGACCTGACTGCTGAGGGTGATCCCGCGGCACGTGGTGCCATGGTGTTCAATACCCATACTTATCCCTTCCTGCCCCGCCAGAACGGCAGCCGTGTATATCGTATCCCGGCTATGGTGGTGGCTGATGACGGCAGTATCATCGTGGCTTGCGACAAGCGTTATGCCAGTTATACCGACATCGGTGCCGGACATGTCATTGACATTGTTGTGCGCCGCTCTACTGACGGTGGCCGTACATGGAGTGATCCCTTTACCATTGCCAAGGGACTGGGTACGGCCGATGATGGCAAGTGCGGCTACGGTGACCCCAGCCTGGTGAAGGGTAAGGACGGCAAGCTGTACTGCCTCTTCGTGGCCGGTAACATCGGTTACTTCTACGGTCAGAAGCGTATTGCCATGTCCACCAGTACGGATAACGGTGTGACATGGAGCAGCAACGAAAGTACGCCTCCTATCGACCTGCTGGAGAGCGGACGTCTGCAGAACTACAATACGGTGGGTGAGGCCGGCTACGGTCTGTATGACTATTTCGTAACCTCGGGCCGCGGTCTGTATATTCCCGAGGATGACATTCTGATGTACCTGATTCCCGGTCAGACCATGACAAGCGCCACGGAGCATACGGGCGACTCTCAGGACTATCTCTTCTATTCCACCGACGGTGGTATGAAGTGGTACTTCAGCGAGCGGCCTATGGTTCAGGGCGGCGATGAAGCCAAGGTTATCCGGATGAATGACGGATCGCTATTCGGTTCTATCCGTAAGGGCGGTTCACGCCGCTTCAATACGGCTACCTATACCCGGAATGATGACGGTACGCTCAGCTTCAGCTTCGGTACCCAATGGGACAACAACCAGCTTACGCAGAGCAGCCAGAACAACCAGGATATCCTCTATTACCAGCGCGAGACGGTAACGGGCAAGCGGGACTATATCTTCCACTCCATCACTACCGGTAACCATGCTAACCTGAAGCTTTATTACAGTACCGACCAGGGCCGGAACTGGACGGAGTTCCTGAACATCCAGACCCGTGGCGCGCGTTATGTGACCATGGACAAGAGCGGTACCGAGGAGAATCCGGGCAGCCTGTACCTCTTCTATGAGGATCAGTCCCTGAATGATGCCGGCGGCTATACCGACTATAACCACTATCCCCTGAACTTCCTGGAGATTACCCGTGAGCAGCTGCTTCAGTATATCCCTGAACTGGATAAGTCAGCTCTGGAGGAGGAGGTGAAAATCGTATCGGGTACATCCGGTGAGACGGCCTTCGGTGCCTGGGACGGCAGTAAGACGACATGGACCTCCAATGCTGCCAGCGGAAGGGCAGGGCTGAAGCTCTCCAAGTCGGGCGGCAACTTTGACAAGTTCAGCAACTGGAACGCTCATTACAACCTGGCTTACAAGCCTGCTGCGGCCAATGCGGCCTCTACGCTGACGCTGACTGCCCCTGAGGGGTATGTTATCAAGGGATTCTCGATGCTGGCTTCCAAGTCGTCCAGCGCGGCCCATACCTTTACGCTGAAGGCTGCCGACGGCACAACGGTTACACCTGCCTTTGCCAGCTCGGCCAGCGGTTACACGTCATTCAGCACGGATAACCTGTTCACGCCCGCCACGACCATTGATGTGACTACAACAGACGGCAGCAAGTTTATCGCTTTGGCCGACTTCACAGTGACGCTTGTTCCCGTAACAACCTATGAGCGCGATGTTACGCCGGATCGCTGGGGTACCGTATGTCTGCCCGGAGCTGTGGCTGCCGAGGATATCACCGGTGCCGATATCTACAGCATTACCGGTAAGCTGACGAATGAAAGCGCCAAGCCTGTAGAACTGAAGGTGCAGCAGGTTACCGCTATGGAGGCCGGCAAGCCTTACCTCTTCCTGGCCAAGGGCGATAAACTGACGCTGACCTACTATGGCAACACTGTGGTGAACAAACCTCAGAGCGAGAACGGCCTGATAGGTTCCTTCACGGGCACAGCGGTGGAGGAGGGATACTACGTACTCTCCGACAATACGATTGTGCTGTGCGGCAAGGATTGCTCTATCGCAGGGAACCGTGCCTACATCAATATGGATGAGGTTCCCGTATTTGATGGCTCTGCCGCTGGTGTAAGGAGTCTTAACGTGATTGCGGATGAGGAGACCGCTATCAACAGCCTCACCCCGGCCCTCTCCCAGGGAGAAGGGGATGCCTTTGACCTTTCAGGAAGAAAGGTAAACTCAAACTCCGAAATTAAGAAAGGTATTTACATCAAGAACGGGAAAAAAGTACTGTATTAGATTATAGATGATAGATTATAGATGATAGATTATAGATGATATGAAAGAATATATTAAACCTGCTATTGAAAAGATGGCGGCTACCATGGAGACAATTATTGCCGAGAGTATCCATATCAGTACCGAGCCCAAAGACGGTGTATCGGGTGACGTGAAGGAGTCAACTGGATGGGATGTGGACTGGAATTAATCCTATATTGTTCCTTTCCTGAAGTCTGAGGGGGAGCACTTCTTCCTGGACTTGAAGAACTTGGTGAAGGCTATCTGGGAGGCGAAGCCTAACTGCAGTGATATCTGCTGAATGGTCAGGGAGGTGGTGGCGAGCAGCTGCTCACACTCCTGAATCAGGTAGTCATCAATAATCTGCTTGGGCGAACGGCCGCATACCGTACTGGTTATCTGAGAAAGATAACGTGTGGAGATATTCAGCTGCACGGCGTAGAATGATACGTCGTGCGCTGTTGTATAATGCTGGGACAGCAGGGTCATGAACTGGTTGTACAGGTTATGGGGCTGCAATGATTTGGGACGGGCCGAGGCATATACTACCTGGCTGTGCATGTAGTTATGCGCGTGGTTAACGGCTGTGGGGATGTCATCCTTCTGGGCCAGCCGGGCGGCAATGGCTGTGGAAAGGGTTCCGCCTACACCGTGACGTTGCCATCCCTCGATATTCACTGAGGAGAAGAACTTCAGGTAGTCAGGACCTGAGAGGAGGGCATTGATGCGCCCCTCGGAAAAGGTTCCGCCGCGAAGGAGTATCCACTGGGGGCCCAGCTGGTGCAGACGGACGGCGGCCTCCTTCATATCCGTATCGGTGGTGATGCGCTTGCCTAACAGTATCTCGGCATCCGTACACTTTATGATCAGCAGTTTGCAGATGGGGAAGAGGTACTGGCGGTAGGCTGTCAGGGAATCATTGGACATCAGCAGTCCTCCGTGCGAGGCCAATACTACCGGCGAGCAGACGATGTTGGGGCATCCCATGATTTCCTGGCTGATGGCGCGGATGGTTTCGGCATTGTCCGTCATTCCTACCTTTACGGCGTGGGGGACGGTCTCTTCATATACGGCCTTTACCTGTCCTGCCACCAGGTCAGTGGGCAGCTGGTGCACATCCGTTATGCCCATGGAATTCTGTATGGTTACGGCTGTTACGGCTGTTACCGCGTAGCAGCCGAAGTCCTTGATGGTACGTATGTCAGCCTGTATGCCGGCATGTCCCATGCTGTCTGATCCGTTTATGCAGAGTACTGAATTCATGCCGCAAAGGTAATGAGATTTTGATTTATACCCAAATAAGTATTCCGATTTCGGTATATTTTCTTCTTTGTAAGGAATGTTTTCCTATTTAGGAAGGGTTTTTTCCGCTCCTGGGATTCCCGCTGTACCTTTGCGGCGGAAATTCAGATTAATATAAACAATATGGAAGACAGAACTCAATTGAACCGTAACCTGGCTCAGATGCTGAAGGGCGGTGTGATTATGGATGTGACAACGCCTGAACAGGCTAAAATTGCCGAGGAGGCTGGTGCATGTGCCGTTATGGCTCTGGAACGTATCCCGGCCGACATACGTGCGGCAGGCGGTGTGAGCCGTATGAGCGACCCTAAGATGATTCGTGGTATTCAGGAAGCTGTGAGTATCCCTGTAATGGCTAAGTGCCGTATCGGCCATTTTGCCGAGGCTCAGATACTGGAGGCCATTGAGATTGACTATATTGACGAGAGCGAGGTGCTCTCTCCGGCTGATGATATCTACCACATTGACAAGCGTAAGTTCAAGGTGCCCTTTGTATGCGGTGCCAAGGATCTGGGCGAGGCGCTCAGGCGTATCAATGAGGGTGCTACGATGATTCGTACCAAGGGTGAGCCTGGTACAGGTGACATCATTCAGGCTGTACGTCACATGCGTATGATGCAGAGCGAGATCCGCCGTCTGGTAAGCATGAGCGAGGATGAGCTGTACGAGGCTGCCAAGCAGCTGCGTGTACCCTATGAGCTGGTTCAGTATGTACATGAGAACGGCAAGCTGCCCGTAGTGAACTTTGCTGCAGGCGGTGTGGCTACACCTGCCGATGCCGCGCTGATGATGCAGCTGGGTGCTGAGGGTGTGTTTGTGGGAAGCGGTATCTTCAAGAGCGGTAATCCCGTGAAGCGTGCCCAGGCTATTGTGAAGGCTGTCACCAACTATAACAATCCCAAGATTCTGGCTGAACTGAGCGAGGACCTGGGCGAGGCTATGGTGGGCATCAACGAGCAGGAGATAGAGTTGCTGATGGCAGAGCGGGGAAAATGAGAATAGGTATTTTGGCCCTTCAGGGGGCATTTGAGGAACATGAGCAGATGCTGCGGCGGCTGGGTGTGGAGAGTTTTCTGATCCGCAACCTGGCCGACTGGCAGCAGCCTATGGACGGCCTGATTCTGCCGGGCGGTGAGAGCACGGCTATGATGAGGGTGATGAGGGACGAGGGCTTGACAGAGCCCATCCGGAATGCTATCAGGGAGGGTCTGCCCGTGTTCGGTACCTGTGCCGGAATGATTCTGCTGGATGACCTGCATCTGGGCTGTATGGATGTTACGGTGAAGCGTAATGCCTATGGCAGGCAGTTAGGCAGTTTCAGGACGGTATATAATATAAAAGGTATAGGGGAGGTTCCCATGGTCTTTATCCGCGCTCCCTATGTAGAGCGTGTGGGTAATGGGGTAGAGGTGCTCTCTACGCTGGATGATCATGTGGTGGCTGTGCGGCAGGACAATATGCTGGCCTGCTCGTTCCATCCGGAACTGACCGATGATACAAGTGTGCACGGTTTCTGGCTTTCCGCTATTGTCGGGAAGCGTTGAAAGCTGCTCCCAGGTGGGAGATGATATCTGAGGGGAGTAACGACTCTACGCTATTCCCGTCGGCAAGAGCTATGTCGGCCGCCAGGGCATGTATCCACACGCCTGTGACGGCCGCTTCTTTTGCGCTGTAATGCTGTGCCATCAGGCCCAGGATAATGCCTGTGAGTACATCACCGGAGCCGCCTGTGGCCATGCCGGCATTGCCGTGCAGGGTATTCTCAAATACCGTTACCGTACCGGCCTCGGGGACGAAGATGCGTGTGTGATGCCCCTTCAGCACTACCGTTATGCCGTACTTCAGGGCAAGCTCAGCGGGTTCCATGGCCAGACGTCTCATCTCGCCCGGATGGGGAGTGATGATGCTGCCCTTGGGTACTTGGGATAACCACTCAGGATTCTCTGCCAGAATGTTCAGCGCATCAGCATCCAGGACCATGGGGACGGTCAGGTTGTGCAGCAACAGGCGGTGCAGGGCCCATTGCGTCTGTATGTGTAAGCCGATACCTGGGCCTATCCCTGCCACTTCGGTGCCGGCAGGAAGGTCAATGTAGGTGTGATGTGTATAGTGCTGGTCGGCCTGGCATTTGGCCTCGGGGAGCCCCTGTTGCAGGATGTTGTATCCGCACTCGGGGACATGAACGGTGAGCAGTCCCACGCCGCTGCGCATACAGGCCCGTGCTGACAGCAGGGCTGCGCCCATCATACCCATGCTTCCGGCTATGAGCGAGGCTCTGCCATAGTCGCCCTTGTGGCTGAAGGGGTCGCGTGTTTTCAGCCATCCTGATATGAGGGTTTCTGTGACGGGTATCCGCTGCATTACAGACGTACTTTACCTCCCTGGATATACATACCCCTGGCCGGCTTGCCACTGATACGGCGACCGCTGAGGTCGAATAATCCTTGCTCCTTGCTCCTTGCCCCTTGCTCCTCAATATTGTAAATGCCGTCCTCTTCGTCCCCGTTGTAGTAAAATCCTTCATCGGAGTGGCGTACAATCTCGTGACTGGACAGCAGTACGGGCCAGTTGTCCTTGCCCAGGGTCTGGAAATATACGGGATCCACGGTCTCACCGTCATTAAGGTTGAAGCATAGCTCGCCCGAGCGGCCCCCCTTGGTGGCCATATTGCCCCAGTAGCAGTTGTTGAGCTGGGCCGCGGTGGCGTTGGTGAAGTCGTCTCCTAAGGTGTAGCATTTGCTGATAACCGTGTTCCAGGCGGCTTCTCCGGCGAACTGGGCCGCCAGCTGTCCGTTTGTCTGAACCTGTACGGTACCTGCCACGTAGCAGTTGTCCACCTGTGTCTGCATGAGTGTTCCGGCCAGGGCTCCGCAGGTCTGGGCACCTGTTCCCGTTACGGAAATGTTAACCATTCCCAGATTGCTGATGCGGGCCCGGTAGCAACGGCCGAAGAGACCGCCTTCATGGGCTGTCTGCAGGGTAAGGTTACGGATCTCGAATCCCTGTCCGTCGAAGGTACCGCCATAGCTGTTGGAGCGGTAATCAGACCGTTCGGTTACTGCATCGGAATACAGTCCTATGGGCTGGAAGCCGCTGATGCCGCTCATGTCAATGTCGGCAGTGAGTTGTGCATCCAGGGTGCGCATTCCGTCATTGACAAGGACGGAGAAGATGTTCAGATCCTGAGGCGTGCTGATCTGCATCACATTGTCCACGTACTTAGGCATACCGTCCAAGGCTGACAGCTGAACGGTCAGGCCGTCGGCATCCGCGGCAGTCAGTGTGCCTTCCTGATAACCCTTCATGGCGGTGTCCAGCAGGCTGGCAGCCCGGTTGTACTGCTGCTCGGTAAGCAGGTTGTTGGAAACGAGCAGGTTGGCGGTGTTCTCGGTCTGCAGGACATTTCGCATCAGGTTGATGTATGCGGCACGGCAGTCGCAGACGTCCTCAAGAAGTTGGCCGAAATATTTCAGCGTTTCCATTATCTTATTCCAGTTCACTCCAGTATCATACGCTTCTTGTCCGACGTCTCTCATTAACGAGTAGTTACAGGAGGGATGCTGTACATAGTCTCCGATGTCAGTGCTATGGCATTCATGTGCCGTCTGAAGGATATACTGCATATCCGTGTGCAAGCTGGAACAGGCATTCATTGCCTCAATGTCAGTCTGTCCGCGATAGAACAGATGCAGGTTGCTGAATAATGTAACGTCAGCGGGGGAGGCAATGTTCCGGCCTGCAATCTTAATGTTCAGCTCACCGTTCTGAGATCTTGCCATTACTTTGTTGGTGGGATATTCGGGTAATAGCATGTATTCGTAGGATGAGATGAATACATTCTTCATGTCATTCATATATATCATACTGCCGTGTAACATGCTTTGAGGCATTGCCTCGGCAGCATAGTATCCGTCAATCTCAAACTCGTAGATACCGTCGGGCAGGCCGGTGACTGTCTGTTCCAATACAAACTCACAGCCTGTGCCCTGCACCTGCATTATGCCGCCGGCTGTTTCCTGTATTGTCAGGCTTCCGCCGTTCCGGGTCAGGCTCCAACCGCTGAACCCGTCCTTGAAACCGGGGTTCTGCAGCATGAATGTAATCTCCTGATCGGGCGTCAGGTCGAGAGCGGCAACGGTAGGTAAGCAGAAGATTAGGGCTATAATGGATAACACTAATGTAATGTTATTGTGTCTCATTCTCGGTTTCAATTAAATTGACTTTCTTAAATTTCGAGCAAAAGTATTGCTTTTTGGCGGAAATAACAAGAATGTTCGGTACGAATTTCGCTGAATGACCGAAAAGTGATAGAAGAATATACAAATTAAAACGTGCGAGGTTAAAATTATATAGGAAATTTTTGTATTTTGGATAAATTGTGTACTTTTGCGAAGGCGAAAATTGTTAACGATATGAAGAAAATTCTACTCTTACTGATTACGACTCCTCTGTTTGCCAGCCATGCTCAGGTGACAGATGCATATAATATGGTGGTGAATACTAACGATGGTAACAAGGCTGTTTATGCTACAAGCCAGATAGACAGTGTGACCTTTACTGGCGAGCAGGGGACGGTGGTATCACCGCAGAGCAGAGTCAGGATTAGAAAGAATGTTGTCTTCTTAGGCCACAGTATATGGAGGAACGATAATTATACGGTAAAGTACGGTAATTCAGGTTCATTTGTCACCCCTTTCTCGGGCAGCTTCAAGGGTAGGGGATACCAGACATTGCTGAAGGAGGTGTTCGAGTTCGATGATACGTATTCGCCTGGTCCTAATGGAGGATATAGCGGTTTCTCGCTGGGTGCTCTGTCTGCAACGGATGCGAGTAGCGTGGCAGTTACAGCCCTTAACAACAGTAACGGATGGCCTGCCGCCAGGAATGCTATCTGGACGGTTGACTTTATTACCAATGACTTTAAGCGTAACATTCCTTTGGGAAAACTTGATGATTACAAGAATGCCACAGGCCCAACTACCTTCTATGGCGCAGCACGACAATTGTTTGACAAGATAAAACAATTAAGTGGCGATGATGTTATTATTGTTTTTGGCAATGCCTTGCCCAGAAATAACGGTAACTATACCAGTACCAGTAAGAATACGGTCGGGTGCAGTCTGGCAGACTACGAATTGGCGCTGCTGACTATAGCTGCCCTTAATACGAATATGTATTTTGTTGATCAGAACCGTCTTTCCGGTATTACGGACGATAATCTACCTGCAGTAACAGCCGACGGATTACACTTGAACAACCTAGGTTACCAATTGGCTGTGCAACCATGGATTACAGTCTTTAGGATGTTGGCGAGTATGCTGTAAATTTATGTAATGATTATTTATCTACTGTATCAGATTACTTTCTGTATTATGTGACTGCACTCTGTTCCTTCCAAAGGGATACTGATAACAATTGTCTGAGACTTCCTCTTCATGCACTATTCCTCTTTTGGTGGAATCTGATTCACGTTAACTTTATCCGATTATTTGTATTTCCGGCTCTCCCATTTAAGGCGGAGAGTAGGGGTGGTATATTCCTGTTTTGTGTTTTGGGGATATGATATTATGACAACATTTTTTTGTCTGCTATAAATTGTGTTTGTCTGGCATCACTTTCATTTTGTGTGCTTTCAATGTCAGATTACGGGCTTTTTCTTTTATGTGCTCGAGAATGATAACTTATGTTATTTTTTGTAATTTGGCGACAAATATGGTTGTTAATCCGATAAATTGTTGTACCTTTGCAGGCGATTTGGAAAGAATAAGAATTATACGTTGAATTAGGAAAAATTTTCTATGGGTGAAATCAGAGTTGTAAAGGTGGAGAATTCCAAGCAGATGGACGCATTTGTCCGGCTGCCTGAAAGACTTTATGCCGACAACCAATACTATGTCCCTGACTTGGATAGCGATATCCGTGATATGTTTGACCCTAAGAAGAATACTGCACTTAAATATGCCGATATCCAGGCTTTCCTGGCATACAGAGATAACCGGGTGGTAGGCCGTATTGCCGGAATCATCAACAGGAATGCCAATGAACGCTGGCAGAAAAGCTGTGTCCGCTTCGGGCTGATAGAGTTTGAGGATGACCTGGCTGTATCCGATGCCTTGCTGAAAGCGGTGGAGCAGTGGGGGGCTGAGCGCGGGATGACGCAGATTCAGGGACCTATGGGAATTATTGATTTTGACAAGGAAGGCATGCTGGTGGAGGATTTTGACCTCCTGGGCAGCATGATAGATATATACAATCCCCCTTATTATCCGCAGCACATGCAGCAGTTAGGTTACCGGAAGGAAGTGGACTGGCTGCAGGTGAGGGTGGAGATTCCGAAGGAAGTTCCTGCCAAGTATGCCAGGGTGTCCGCTCTGGCGAAGGAGATGTTCGGCCTGCGTGTCAGAAAACTGAGCCGCAAGGAAATTCTGGGAGAATACGGCCAGCGTGTGTTCCGCCTGATGAACGAGGCCTATGCCCCCATCTTCGGATACAGTGACCTGACGGAGGAGATGGTGACGGACCTGATTAAGAAGTACATTCCCATTCTGGATCCGGACCTCATCACTACGGTGGAGAACGAGAAGGGTGAGATGGTTTGCGCTGCTGTGACTACGGGCAGCCTGTCACATACCCTGCGTAAGTCCAAGGGCAGGCTGTTGCCCTTCGGATGGGTTCACTTCCTGAAGACGCTCTTCTTCAAGAATGAGGATACGGTGAATATGATGCTGATAGCCGTGCGTCCCGATATGCAGGGGCTGGGCGTGAATGCCCTGGTATTCGACGACCTGATTCCCATCTATAACCGCAAGGGCTACAAGTATGCCGAGACGGGCCCCCAGCTGGAGGATAATGTGAAGGAGCTGTCGCAGTGGAAGCCTTTGAATCCGAAGATTCAGAAGCGCAGAAGGTGCTGGATTAAGACAATTGAAAGATAACTAACTGAAAGAATATATTTTTATAGATTATGAATAGAGTTGTAATAACCGGTATGGGCATCTGGTCCTGTCTGGGTCAGACCCTGGATGATGTGCGTGATGCGCTGTACCAAGGAAAGAGTGGTATCATTTTCAGTCAGGAAAGAAAGGATGCGGGATTCCGTTCCGCATTGTGTGCTGATGTTCCTGCTGTCAATATCAAGAAGCTTCTGGCCCGTAACGTGCGCCAGTTCATGCCCGAGGAGGCACAGTACGCCTACGTAGCCACACAGCAGGCATTGGAGAACGCTAAGATTGATCAGGATTTCCTGGATGCTCATGAGGTAGGTATCATCTACGGTAACGACTCTGTTGCCGAGAGTACCATGATAGCTCTGGACAAGTTCCGTGAGTTCAAGGACACCTCTGCCTGCGGTAGCGGTGCCATCTTCCAGAGTATGAACAGTACTGTTACCATGAATCTGGCCTGTCTGTTCAGGCTGCGTGGTATCAACCTGACTTCCTCAGCAGCCTGCGCTTCCAGCTCACTGGCTATCGGTAATGCCTATCTGCTGATTAAGGAGGGCCTGCAGGACTGCGTTATCTGCGGTGGTGCCCAGGAGGCTAATATGTACTGTGTGGCCAGCTTCGACGGTATTCAGGCTTTCTCAACCCGCGAGGATGAGCCTACTAAGGCTTGCCGTCCCTTTGACCGTGACCGTGACGGTCTGGTGCCCGGCGGTGGTGCCGCTACACTGATTCTGGAAAGCTATGAGCATGCCGTTAAGCGCGGTGCTCCCATTATTGCCGAGATTGTGGGCTGGGGCTTCAGCGGTAACGGTGACCATATCTCTACTCCTAACGTGGCAGGTCCTGCCCGTTCACTGGAGCTGGCTCTGAAGAACGGCGGTATCGATCCCCGTATGATCGGTTACGTGAATGCGCACGCCACCAGTACACATGCCGGTGACGGTCGCGAGGCCATGGCCATTGCGCAGTGCTTCGGTGACTACAAGGTACCTGTTACCAGTACTAAGAGTCAGACCGGACATGAGATGTGGATGGCAGGTGCCAGTGAGTGCATCTACTCCGTGCTGATGATGAAGAACGGCTTTATCGCCGGTAGCCTGAACTTCGAGAATCCCGATGAGGAGACCGCCTGTGTGAATGTCATTCCCCAGACCATCGAGACGGGATTTGATATGTTCCTGAGCAACAGCTTCGGATTCGGAGGTACCAACAGTACCCTCATTGTTAAGGACTTTAAGGGTTAAAAAAAGTTGAAACGTTAAAAGGTTGAAACGTTAAAAGGTTAAAAGGTTAAAACGTTAAAGAGTTAAAAGGTTAAAGTGTTGTCGTTGACGTTGACGTTATCGCTGACACTGAGACAATAATGCATTTTTTTACAAATAACTATTTAAGATCATGACAAGAGAAGAAATTATTGAAAAGACAATCGAGACATTGACCGACGAGTTTGATGTAACCGAGGAAGAAATCACTGAGGATGCTCCCATCTATCAGACTCTGCATCTCGACAGCCTGAGTCTTGTTGACCTGGTAGCTGTTGTACAGTACACTTTCAAGGTTAAGATTCCCGCAGAGGATCTTCCCAATGTTAAGACTTTCGGTAATCTGTATGATTACATCGAGAGCCACATGGCCTAATCTGATCGCATGACAGATATCAAGAATCTCATACCTCAGCGCTCGCCAATCATGATGGTTGACGAGTTGCTTGAGGCTCATGATGATGTGGCCCGTTGCAGTCTTACCATCCGGGAGGATAACTTCTTCCTGGAGCCGGACGGGGCGATAGCAGAACCGGGTGTGATAGAGCATATCGCACAGTCGGCATCTGCCTTTGCCGGTTACAGCGCTATGCAGGCCGGTGCTACAGAGCCGCCCGTGGGCTATATTGGCGAGGTGAAGCGTTTCAGGCTGAACCGCAGGCCGTGTAAGGGTGAGACTTTAGTAACGACTATTACCATGGGGCCCACTGTAGGGGGCGTTACGATTATCAGTGGTGAGACGGTTTCCGGTGAGGAGACGATTGCTACCACGCAAATGAAAATCTATGTTGCTGGAGAATAATTATTATAAGGTATTGCGCGCACGTAAGGAAAATGATGGGAAGGCTGTATATCATGTGGCCATCCTGCCTGACTGCAATGTCTATCAGGGTCATTTCCCAGGTAATCCTGTATGTCCGGGTGTTTGTAATATCCAGACCATCAAGGAGTGCGCATCGTTACTTGTAGGTAAGGAGCTTCGCATCTCGTCTATTAAGCAGTGCCTGCTTACAGCAATAGCCAGTCCTACAATTTGTCCCGAAGTTGATGTACAGGTCGAAGTGGCTGAGTCAGACGGAAAATATTCCATCGTTGCCAGCATCTTTGACGAGAAACAACAGTTTATGACCTTCAAAGGTGAAGGTGTATGATGTTATTATCATAGGAAGCGGACTGGGTGGGCTGGTATGTGCCAACCTGCTCAGTAAGAAAGGGCGGAAGGTGCTCGTTCTGGAACGTCAGCATCAGCCGGGCGGCTGTATGCAGAGTTACCGCAGGGGTTCCATGATGTACGATACGGGCCTCCACTATGTAGGTGGTCTGGCCGAAGGTCAGCCCTTGCATGACATGTTCCGTGAACTGAATCTGTTGTCCCTGCCCTGGCAAAGACTGGATGCCGACGGTTTCGACCGTATCATGATAGGCGACCGCGAATACCGTTTTGCCGAGGGATTTGATTGTTTCATGGAAACCCTGGCTCAGGATTTCCCCCAGGACCGTGAAAGCCTGCAGCGTTATATCTCCCTTATGCAGTGTACTGATGAGGAGTGGATGCAGCAGACCAATGCCTATGATTACCTTAATAGTATTATTCATAACCCGCTGTTGCTGAGTGTATTGAGTGGTGCTTGCCTGAAGATGGAGTTGAGGCGGGACACGCTGCCCCTTTTCACCTTCGTTCATGGTAATGCCCCCTTCATCCAGAGCAGTTGGAGACTGAAAGGTGACGGTAACCTTCTGGTGCGGAGACTGATAGACAACCTGACCGCTCAGGGTGGTGAGATCATCTGTGATGCCGAGGTGGAAGAGCTGGTTGAGACAGACGGCCTGATACGTCAGGCGCGCTGTAAGAACGGCGAAAGCTATCAGGCACGCTATTTCATCAGCGATGCCCATCCGTCCGTAACCCTTTCCCTGATAAAGGAGAGTCAGTTGCTGAAGAAGGTGTATCGCCGCAGGATTGATAACTTAGAGAATACGAACGGTATGTTTACCGCCCAGCTGCTGCTGAAGCCTGGTGAAGTACCTTATTTTAATTATAACGAGTTCCTGTATGACGGACAGGAGGCATGGGACGGCCGCGGCTATATGGTCAGTTGCCGTGTTCCTGAGGACGGTACTGGCTATGCACGCCAGATTGACATCCTTACGCCCATGAACATCAGCGAATGCGCAGCCTGGAAGGATACCCGCTGTATGCATCGCGGAAAGGATTATCTGCAGTTCAAGGAGCAGAAGGCCAGGCAGTGCGTAGCTGTAGCCGAGCGCTTTCTGCCCGGCCTGCACAGCCACATTCAGGAGATTCATACAAGCACGCCGCTTACCTATCGCGATTACAACCTGTCGCCTGACGGTAGTGCTTACGGAATACGCAAGGATGCCGCAGCTCCGCTTCTGACGGTGCTGTCTCCCCGTACCAGTATTCCCAATTTACTGCTTACCGGTCAGAACCTCATGCTGCATGGTCTGCATGGTGTGACAATGACCGCCATGTTCACTACAAAGGAAATTATATAGAATTAGGAACAACATATATATATGAAACGTCAGTTTTTACTCTTTATATTCATGATGGCCGTTGCCATACCTTCCCTTGCCCAGATGGTTACCGGCAAGATTGTCGACTCGTTTGATGACGAACCCATGGAGGGAGCTCAGGTTTGGTATAAGGACAGACCTGCCGCTAAGGTCCTGGCGGATGTCAATGGCAGTTACAAGATCCGTTTCCGTCCGGGAACTTTGGTATTTCACTTCTTCGGCTATAAGGATGTTGAGGTAGAGGTCAAGAAAGCGCGCGTGCTGAATGTCAAGCTTTCTCTGAATGCCAGCGATATGAAGGCTGTTGAGGTTAAGGCCGAGAAAAAGAAGTACGTCCGCAAGGGTAACCCTGCCGTGGAACTGATGCAGAAGGTCATGGCTGCCCGCAAGAGTGCTGATATCCATGACGCCGACTATGCCAGCTATGACAGATACATCAGCACGACTATGGCGCTTAATGACGTGGATACCACAACCCTGGTGGATGAAGAGTTCAAGAAAGTGAACCTTTCCGCTCAGTATGCCGAGTACTGTCCTGCCACAGGCAAGATGATTCTGCCCATCAGCTTTGAAGAGCGTATCACCAAGGAATACTACCGTAAGGACGGAAACCGCCGTAAGAGCATTGTGCTGGGCGAGAATAAGGAGAGCCTTCTGGATCTGCTCCAGGCCACGGAGTTCATCGAGTCCAAGATAAAGACTAATCTGATAGACGTGGATATTTACAAGGACCAGACCGTTATCTTCCAGCATAACTTCATCAGTCCTATAGGCGGAGCGGCCGCCATACGCTTCTATCACTACGCCATTAAGGACAGCGTAGAGCTGGACGGAGACTCCTGCATCATCGTCAACTTTCAGCCCGCTAATAAGCAGGACTTCGGCTGGAACGGAGACTTGTATATCATGAAGGACAGCACCTACCGTGTGAAGCGTGCCCAGATGGGAATGCCCCTGGATAACAGTGTCAACTTCGTCAAGTACCTGACACTGGTTCAGGAATATGAAAGTCTGCCCTCAGGCCAGCAGTTCTGTACCAGCAACCGCATGATTATGCAGGCCCTCCTGACCGAGAAGATCAAGAAACTGCACATCGAGCATTATGCCCGGTACCGCAATATCAGCAACGACCCCTTCCCCGATGATATCATCAACTTCCTCGGTGACGAGAAGGTGGAGAAGGGGGCCAAGCACAGGGATGATGCCTTCTGGGCGGCTTTCAGGCCCGATACACTGACACATGGTCAGCAGCACATCGGCGACCTGAAGCGTAAGTTTACCGACCGTCCTGCCGTCCGTGCCGTTCTTTACGGAATGAAGATCTTCCTTGACAACTACCTGGAGACCAGCACCAACCCCAACCGCCCCAGCAAGGTGGTTATCGGTCCGTTCTTCTCCACCTTCGGCAGCAACTGGGCTGAGGGATTCCGCCTGCGTCTGGGAGCGCAGACCACCGGTGCCTTCAATAAGCATATTTTCCTGAGCGGATGGGGCAAATACGGCTTCAAGGACCAGAAGTTCAAGGGCGAAGGCAAGATTACCTACTCCTTCGTCGAGAAGGAGAAGGACCTGATTACCTTCCCCCGGCGCGACCTCACCTTCAGCTATACCCGCGACATCCAGAGCCCCTCGGATAAGTTCCTGCAGTATGACAAGGATAATACCTTCATGTCACTTGCCTGGCAGAAGACCCACCTGCAGAGCTACTTCGAGCGCTTCCGTCTGGCTGCCGTCTTCGAGTATGAGAACGGCCTGGCCATTAACGGTCACTTTAATCGCGAATGGAACACCGGTGCAGGCGACCTCTATTTCCTGACCAACCGGCAGTGGAACGCCATAGATCAGAACTTTGCCGTCAATCCCGACGCCAAGCCCGAGGATGTGCAGTCCAATACCGTAGTCTATACCGAGTTCAGTGCCGGTGTATCCTACCAGCCCGGTCTGAAGGTCCTCAATACACGTACCAAGCGTTATCTCTCCAACCTCGAGGCTCCCAAGTATTCTGTTCAGCATACTGTGGGTATCAAGGGCTTCCTGGGCGGCGACTATAACTATAACATGACGGAGTTCTCCTTCAGCAAGCGTTTCTGGCTGAACTCATGGGGCAGCCTGGACGGACTGGTACATGCCTCCTTCCAGTGGAACAGGGTTCCTTACCCCTTGCTTATCATTCCCGAGGCCAACCTCAGCTACATCCGTAGCCGTAACACTTTCAATCTGGTCGGCAACATGGAATTCCTGCATGACCGCGCTCTTGTCACCATGTGGCGCTGGGACCTCAACGGTAAACTGTTCAACCGTATTCCCCTGCTCAAGAAACTCAAGTGGCGCGAGTCTCTGTCACTTAACACCATGTGGGGTTATCTCACGGAGAAGAATAATCCTCTTCTTGCCGCCAATCAGAACGATGACTTCCTCTTCCGCATGCCCGGTAAGTGGAAGACTGATGCCAATGGCACACTTTATGCTCCTCAGACAGAGCCTTTGAACAGCTTCAAGCCCTACATCGAGGCATCTGTAGGAATCCATAACATCCTGAAATTCCTCTCATTCGAATATACCCACCGTTTCACCTATATCAAGGATGATACCCAAAAGTGGGGCTTCCGCTTCTATTTCGAGGCAGGATTCTAGGAGAGTGAAGAGTGAAGAATTAAATTTAGGGGCGAGGAGCAAGGGGCAAGAGAATACCTGAACCTTGAAACCTGAACCTTGAAACCTGAACCTTGAAACCTGAAACCTGAAACCTGAAACTTGAAACAAAACGATAAACAGTAAACTAAAAGATATGAAGTACGCATTAGTAACAGGAGCAAGTCGTGGTCTCGGTCGTGCCATTGCCGTCCGTCTGGCCCAGTTAGGATATAACATCCTTATCAACTACGCTGGCAATACCGCTGCGGCTGAGGAGACATTGCGTCTCGTCCGCGAGGCAGGCACCGATGGTGAACTGTGGTGCTTTGACGTAGCTGACCGTGAGAAGGTCACCTCAACCATTCAGGCCTGGCAAGAGGCTCATGAGGACGAGTATATCGAGGTATGCGTAAACAACGCCGGTATCCGCAGGGACAATGTAATGGCTCTGATGCCCTTCGAGGACTATACCCGTGTCATTGACATCACCCTGCAGGGCTTCTTCAATGTTACCCAGCCCCTTATCCCTGCCATGCAGTTCCATAAGTTCGGCCGTATCATCAATATGGCCAGTGTCAGCGGTATCAAGGGCCTTCCCGGTCAGACCAACTATTCAGCAGCCAAGGGCGGTATCATTGCAGCCACCAAGGCCCTGGCTCAGGAAGTGGCCAAGAAGAACGTAACCGTCAATGCCCTCGCTCCCGGCTTTATCAAGACCGATATGGTTGAGGGCCTGGACGAGGCAACCCTCAAGAAGACCATTCCTGCCGGTCGTTTCGGTCAGCCCGAGGAAGTGGCCGAGGCTGTAGCCTTCCTGGTATCTCCCCTGGCCGGATATGTTACAGGTAATGTTATCTCCATCAACGGCGGTCTTTACACTTAAGTTATAGTTTATTTTTTACGGTCATGGGACATGATTCCGGAGTATGGACTGTAAATTATTTGATATATACAGATATATGAAAAGGTTCTTTTTCATTCTTTCATTCTTTCAATTTTTCATTCTTTCGGCGTCAGCATCAACGCCGGAAGGCAGGCTCTTTCAGTTTGAGCGTAGTACCAACCGTAACTACATCTGCTACGATGTCAACCTAAAGGACGGCAAACTGGACCTGAAGGAACCCGTGCATCCCTATTGGATCCGGGCAGAAGAGGGAGGGGAGAAGAAAGAACTCTCCTTTCTGCAGTTCAAGTTCGCCTTCGGCTACAAGGTAGAAAGCGCCAAGGGCAACGAGGCCGTCATACACCTGTCACCCTACAAGAACCTTCCCATCCGAATCTGTAAGCGCAATGGCAAATGGGTAGGACTGGTTAAGATGGAAGGGCAGGAGATGGTAGTCAGCAAGTTTTTTGCCCAGATGAAGGGAGAATCCCTCACCTGCCTCTATGTGGATGTTACCGGAACCACCGCCAACGGCAAGACGGTAACCAAGCGTATCAATAATAAATGAAAAAGGAATTAACTGACGTCTGTCAGATACGTGTCAAGTTCAGCGAGATGGATGCCATGCTGCGTGTGTGGCACGGTAATTACGTCAAGTACTTCGAGGACGGGCGCGAGTCCTTCGGCCGTCATTACCCCGGCATAGGCTATGAGGTGATGCTTCAGGCCAACATCCCGGCCCCCGTTTACGATGTACACGTCCGCCATTTGGCACCCCTCGGTATGAATGACGTTGCCGTTATACATACCACATACGTACGTAAACCCGGAGCCCGGCTCGACTTCAAATACCAGATTTTCCGCCAGCGTGACGGCGTTCTCTGTTGCGAAGGCACCACCACCCAGCTCTTTATAGACCCCCAGGGCCAACTCCTCTTAGAAGAGCCCCGGTACTTCACGGACTGGAAAAAGAAATACCTATAGCCTTTCAGTTCACATTTCTCCGTGTAGTATAACGGTTTCAGTTAATAGCTTAGAGGCTTATTTATATTTCCCGTTGTTTTCTGTTCCTGGGCATTGGTAAGACAATTATTCTAGTATAAATCCTGTACGTCCTTAATGGCGGCAAGCTCCTTCAGGAGCAGGGCGTATTTGCGGGCTATGGCTTCTGCAAAGCGCTGGCCTTTCAGGGCTGTTGCCAGGTGAGGATTGCCGATGCCGGTATCATTGGTGACAAGGGTCCAGTGACGTGGTATCCAGGCAGTCTTGTCACGCAGACTCTTCAGGGCGAAGGGCCTGGCCTCACCGGGGCCGGCCTCCTCCAGGCGGACCAGTTCGGGGTGATAGTGCATCATTACGGAGGTCTCCAGCTCGTCGGCATGGTCCCCCGGCTCATCGAACCATTCCTTACCGGGCAGCACGGTAAACCACTCGCTGGACAAAATCATAAAGTCGGGGTAGTCCACGGCCAGGTCACGTATCATGCTTTTGAAGCTGTTGCCTCCGTGACCGTTCACTATCAGCAGTTTGCGGAAGCCCTGATGATGCAGTGATGCCACTGTGTCGGCCAGGATGCCGCGCTGGGTATCATAGCGGTAATGGATGCAGAACTTGAGGTCGCGCTGCCCCGGATTCTGCGCTCCCATGGCTACAGGTGGCAGTACCATGGCGCGGACACCATATTCGTTCAGTGCCAGCAGGGCGGCATCTACTGCCACATCGTGTGCCAGTATGGCATCGGTGAGGTAGGGAAGATGCAGGTTATGCGGTTCGGTGGCTCCCCATGGAAGGATTACCACATCATAGTCAAGTGTACGGGTATGACCGTAGTTTGTAATGCTTAAATCAATTTCTTTCATTATTTATAGATTATAGATGATAGATTATAGATTATAGATGATGGATGACAGATTGGTTAGGGGGACTCGGCTTAGCCGGAATGTTAGTTCCTTTAAACTCTTTTATGTCTCAATCTTTTAATGTCTCTCTGAAGGCTGTGGGGGAGAGGCCGGTACGCTTCTTGAAGAAGCGGCTGAAGGATGTCTGCTCGCTGAAGCCCAGCATCTCCGCAATCTGGTAAATGGTGGTGCCGGTATGTTTCCGAAGCATTGTCCTGGCCTGCAAGGTTATGTAGCGGTCAATGCACTCATTGGCACCGATGCCTATCTCGGCCTTGATGAGCGAAGAAAAGTATTTTGGCGAGAAATGGAACAGGCGGGCATAGAAATCCACATTGTGCGCCTGGCGGTAATGCTTAACGATGGCTTCGTAGAAGCGTGTGGACAGCATTTTGTTGCCTTCCTCAGGGTTGTTCTCTGGAAGGGGGCTGAACTCGTAACGCATCATGATGATGGTATGGAAGACATTCAGCATCATCTCCTCACGGCAGATACGGCCTATGCTGCTTACGGTCCGCAACAGGTTGAAGGCTTCGTTCATCTGTCTGTACTGTACGTTGCTGAGGTGACATGCCGGATGTTCATTATAATATCCGATGTGCATATTGAAATGAACGACGTTACGCTGTTTGAACTTATCCATGAATTCATCTGACAATACGATGAACCGTGCCTTATAGTCCGGTGACACCTTTTTGCTACGGGCCATATGCCCTGCCCGCATGATACAGAAGTCATGTGCATGGAATACTACGGCTTTCATGTCATAGTCTGCCTCGACGGTTCCCTCCTCGCACAGCGCAATCATACTGTAGGGCGAGATATACTCCTCACCGTTCAGAGGCATGTCAGTGATATTATCCAACACAACCAGTCCCTGCTGCTGCACCTGCTGTCCTATCTGCAGGAGCGGATGGACCCTTGTCTGTTGTCTGTATTCCTCCATATTTATGTCATTTGGTATGCAAATATAATGGAGTTTCTTTAAAATCTGGCCTTTTTCTTGGCATTTTTTCTTTTTCATTGGACAAAATGCCATATTTTTCTGTCAAAATGTTACGGCCTTTCTGAGCTGAAAGGCGTAGCTTTGCTGCGGAATTTACATAAAACCGTATAAAAAGAAGAACCATGAAGAAGTTTCTTATAACTGTCTGTATCCTTATGCTGACGATAACCGTCGGGGCGCAGACACTGAACGTAAATACTGGCAATGTAACCTATCAGTTCCCCGCTGAACAGACGGGGGAGATGACCTTTAGCGACGGTACTACACTGACCGTTATGGGCAAGGAATTCGCGCTGGATGATATTGACTGCATAACGCTGGACGATACGGAGGTGACTGATAATGTGGTGACGATAGTTTATGGCACCGGTGAGGGGGCCAGGGTAACAGTGCCCGGAAATGTGGCACGCTATGTGTCGGCCGCCGTCAGCGGCAATCATGTAACCGTCAGCCAGCTGAATACAGAGGCGGTTGACGGTGACGAGATTACCTACCAGCTCAGCGGAACCGCCGCTGACGGCTCACTGACGCTGGACGGTAGCTATAAGTGTACGGTGGCACTGGCAGGCGTGACCCTGACGAATCCCAACGGAGCTGCCGTTAACATCAACAACTCCAAGCGTATCCAGCTCAGTGCCAAGAGCGGCACGGTGAACACGCTGACCGACGGCAACGGATCGCAGAAGGCCTGCGTCTATTCCAAGGGTCAGCTGCAGCTGCAGGGCAACGGCACGCTGAACGTGGCGGGTAAGCTGAAGCACGGCATCAAGAGTGCCTCGTACATCACGGTCAAGAATCTGACGCTGAACATCACATCGGCCGTTGGCGACGGCATCAGCTGCGAGGAATACTTCTGGCAGAAAAGCGGTAACATCACCATCAGCGGTACGGGTGACGACGGCATACAGTGCGACCTGGGCGGCACGACTTCTACGGGTGAGACCACTGACCACGAGGATGAGGACTCCGGCAATGCCTATATAGAGGGCGGCACCCTGAACATTACGGTGACGGCGGCTGCCGCCAAGGGTATTAAGTGCGACGGGGATCTGAATATTACCGAGGGCAGCCTTACGGTTAAGTCCACGGCCACAGCGGTATGGGACAGTGAGGATGCCGAGGTAAAGGGCAGCACCTGCCTGAGTGCTGATGGTAACATGAGCGTCAGCGGCGGCACGCTGATACTGGATAACAGCGGAGCCGGCGGAAAGGCGATAAAGGCTGACGGCAGCCTGACCGTAAGCGGCAGTGCCGACATCACTGCCACGGCCAGCGGACTGATAGCATACTGCAGCAGTACCACTAACACTACCATACGTACAGCTAGCAGCAGTTCCACCACAGAGCGGCTCAGCGACGCACTGGCTACCTCGCCTAAGGCTATCAGGGTCGATGCGGGTATCCTGATTAGTGGCGGCAGCATCTATGCCAAGTCGGCCTACCACGAGGGCATTGAGTCCAAGACCACACTGACTGTAACTGACGGCTATGTATATGTCGAGGCCAAGGATGATGCCATGAACTCGGCAGGTGATTTCACCATCAGCGGCGGCTATGTCTTCGGTAATTCCAGCGGCAATGACGGACTGGATGCCAACGGCAACTTCTATATCAAAGGCGGTAATGTGGTGGCCGTAGCCGCCTCCCAGCCGGAGGTGGGCATTGACGCCAACACCGAGGGCGGCAAGCAACTGTACATTACGGGCGGTAACATTGTGGCCATAGGCGGTCTGGAGCGCGGCTCCAGCATTACGGGCGGTACCGCCAAGCAAACCTCCTCATACACCAAGGGGGCCTGGTACGGCCTGACCAACGGGTCAGCGAAAGCCTTTGCCTTTAAGGTTCCCAACAACAGTTCCATGGGTTCGTCCATGGTGGTATTCACATCCGGCACTCCTGCCCTGAGCAAGAGTGTTACCGGCAGCGGTACGGGATTCTGGAACGGCAACGGATACACCTCGTTCAGCGGCGGATCCTCCGTAAGCCTGAGTACGTACAACAGCAGTGGCGGCGGTGGCGGCGGCGGTCACGGTCCGGGGTGGTGAATAAACGTTGACGTCCCAGCCAACGGTTGGGCCTCTAACTTCACTTTTCTCTTTTAATTTTTCTCTTTTATCTCCAAATTATCTTATCTTTGCAGTCGGATACCACAATTATGCAAATGCTTATACATTATATATAATATGGCACAACTGATTATTGAGATACCACCCATTAGTGATAAGGACTGCTACTATATACAGGAGCGATACAAGCCCTGTTTTAACTATCCCCTGCACAAGCATGATGCCTACGAACTGAACTTTGTGGAGCATTGTGCCGGTGCACGCCGTATCGTGGGAGACAGTATGGAGATACTGGGCGACTATGACCTGACGCTGGTGGGCTGTAATCTGGAGCATGTATGGGAACAGCATGAATGCCATTCCGAGACGTTGCATGAGATTACGATACAGATGCCAGCCAACCTGTTCTCGGATGCCTGGCTGAACCGGCGTGTGATGGAGCCGCTGAAGGATATGCTGGACGCGTCAAAGGTGGGAATCGCCTTCGGCATGAAGGCTATCATGAAGGTGTATGACCGCCTGTGTGAACTGGCCCAGGCAGAGCCCTCGCTGCACGCCGCCCAGACCATGCTGAACGTACTGCTGGATCTAGCCGCCTCGGGCGACTACCACACACTATCCTCGTCACATTACTCGCATGCCGAGTTGCCGGTTACGAGCAGACGAATCCAGAAACTGAAGGACTACATTGACTCGCACTACCATGAGGAGATCCGTATGGAGACCCTCTCGGACCTTATCAATATGACACCCAATGCGCTGAGCCGTTTCTTCAAACAACGTACGAACCGTTCCATATCAGGATATATAAATGAGGTACGCATAGGGCAGGCCACACTCCTGCTTACATCCAGTGCCATGACGGTAGTGGAAATCAGCTACAAGTGCGGCTTTAACACCATCAGCAACTTCAACCGCATCTTCAAGTCGGTTAAGGGGGTTACTCCTACCGAATTCCGTGAAAGCTATAAGAAAAACGCCTATTTGATTTAGCTCATCCTTACTGAATTTTACCATTTCATGACACTAATATTGCCGCCGGATTCATCCAGTAAGATTAGTGGTATTTTTGGGTAGAATTGTGTAAGGGGGGTGCCTGTATAATCTCTATCTTTGTTCCCGAAATCAACCAAAAACATGAAAATGGGAGTTAAAGAAGACATGAAAACGGAAGAAATAAGGCAATACGGTTTCTTCGATGACGCACACCGTGAGTTTGTCATCACCGAGCCTGCCACTCCTTTCCCGTGGATCAATTATCTGGGAAACGAGGATTTCTTCTCCCTTATCAGCAATACGGCCGGAGGCTACTCGTTCTACAAGGACGGCAAGTTCCGCCGCATCACCCGCTACCGTTATAATAATGTTCCCATGGACAACGGCGGGCGCTACTTCTATATCAGGGAACAGGAGACGGGCGAGATATGGTCTCCCGGATGGAAACCCTGCAAGACGCCGCTGGACAGGTATGAGTGCCGGCACGGCATGGGATACACCCGTATCACAGGTGCCAGGAAAGGCCTGGAGGCCGAGGTGCTGTTCTTTGTGCCCCTGCATACATGGGCAGAGGTGCAGAAGGTGACACTGCGTAACACAACGGACAAGCCCCGGCGATTCCAGCTGTATTCCTTCGTGGAATGGTGCCTGTGGAACGCACAGACGGATATGGAGAACTTCCAGCGTAACCTGAACACCGGTGAGGTGGAGGTGGAGAACGGCGGAAGCGTCATCTATCACAAGACGGAGTACCGTGAGCGCCGTAACCACTATGCCTTCTATGCGGCCGAGTCTGCCGTGGACGGATTTGATACCGACCGCGAGCGCTTCATAGGTATGTACAACGGATTCGAGGCTCCGGAGGCAGTTCTGGCCGGAAAGAGCCGTAATTCGATAGCCCACGGCTGGAGCCCCGTCGCCTCACACATGAAGGAGGTGGAGCTGCAGCCAGGTGAGAGCCGTGAGCTGGTCTTTGTACTGGGCTATGTGGAGAATCCCGAGGAGGAGAAGTGGGAAGCCCCCGGCATCATCAACAAGGAACGCGCCCATGCGCTTATCAGCCGGTTTGCCACCGTAGAGGCCGTGGACAAGGCCTTTGCCGAACTGCGTGCCATGTGGGACGGTCTGCTTAATATATATAAGGTAAAGAGCAGCGATGAGCGTCTGGACCGTATGGTCAACATCTGGAACCAGTACCAGTGCATGATTACCTTCTGCTTCTCGCGCTCGGCCAGTTTCTTTGAGTCGGGCATCGGTCGCGGCATGGGTTTCCGCGACAGCAATCAGGACCTGCTGGGCTTTGTACATCAGATTCCCCAGCGTGCCCGTCAGCGCATCATAGACATAGCCTCCACCCAGTTCCCCGACGGCGGCTGCTACCACCAGTACCAGCCCCTTACCAAACGGGGCAATAACGACATAGGCGGCGGTTTCAACGACGATCCCATGTGGCTTATCTACGGAACGGTGGCCTATATCAAGGAGACGGGCGACTTCTCTATCCTGGACGAGGCCGTTCCCTTTGACAATGTAGCCGGTTCCGAGGTCAGTCTGATGGAGCACCTGTGTGTGTCGTTCAATCATGTAACGGAGAACCTGGGCCCCCACGGCCTGCCCCTTATCGGCAGGGCCGACTGGAACGACTGCCTGAACCTGAACTGCTTCTCGACAGATCCCAACGAGAGTTTCCAGACCACGGAGAACAGGACCGAAGGCTCCAAGGCCGAGTCCCTGATGATAGCCGGCCTGTTCGTATATGTGGGACAGATGTACGTGGAGCTGTGCCAGCAGCTGGACAAGACTGAGGAGGCTGACCGTGCCCGGAATAGCATTGACGCCATGAAGGAGGCCGTAAAGACTTACGGCTGGGACGGGGACTGGTATCTGCGTGCCTACGACTTCTTCGGCGGGAAGATAGGATCGCATGAGAATGAGGAGGGCAAGATCTTCATTGAGAGCCAGGGCTGGTGCTCAATGGCCCGGATAGGTGAGGATGAGCGTATGCCCGAGCGTGCCCTGGATTCCGTAAAGCAACTGCTGGACAGCGAGCACGGCATGGTACTGAACTATCCGGCCTATACCCGTTATCACATAGAGCTGGGCGAGCAGTCATCCTACCCGATGGGGTATAAGGAGAACGGCGGCATCTTCTGCCACAACAATCCCTGGGTGATTATAGGCGAGACCCTTTGCGGCCGCGGCAATGATGCGTGGGAACACTATACCAAGATTGCTCCTGCCTGGATACGCGACCAGAAGCTGCACCGCACCGAGCCGTATGTATATGCCCAGTGTCTGGCAGGCAAGGAAGCCGCACTGCCCGGAGAGGCCAAGAACTCCTGGCTGACGGGTACGGCCGCCTGGAACTGGATTACCGTCACCCAGCATATCCTGGGCATCCAGCCCACCTGGGACGGACTTATTATCAATCCCTGCATCCCCTCCACACTGAAGGAATACACCGTGTTCCGTAAGTTCCGTGACGCGGAATATACCATTACCGTCCTGAATCCGGACGGTAAGCAGAAAGCTGACGAACCAATCTTTATACCTTATAATACTGAAAGAAAACAAATCACCATTACCTTATGATCAAAATGAACTATTCAAGATCTTTACTGACAACACTTTGCCTTACGCTTCTCTTCCTCCCTGTATGGGCATGCAGCTCTGATGCGGAAGAGGGTCAGGAGGGAGCCGGGAATCCTAAGGACGAGGCTATTGCCTACGCTCTGTCGATGGGAATGGGCTGGAATCTGGGTAATAACCTGGATGCCCACGTGAACGGCGTCAGCGACGAGACCAGCTGGGGCAATCCCAAGGCCACGCAGAAAACCTTCGATGCCGTCAAGAAGGCCGGCTTCAGTACCGTGCGTATTCCTGTGACATGGATAGGACACATCGGCAAGGCCCCCGGCTACCGTATTGACAAAGCCTGGCTGGACCGTGTTGCGGAAGTGGCCGGCTATGCCAAGAAGGCCGGTCTGAAGTGCATCATCAATATCCATCATGACGGATTCGGTGCCGAGACAGACCCCTCGAAGAAAGGCTTCTTCTGGCTGAACCTGCCTGAGGCTGCCAAGGACGAGCAGAAGAACCAGCAGATCAAGCAGCAGTTGGCCATGGTATGGAACCAGATAGCCCAGCGTTTTGTGAACGAAGGCGACTGGCTCATCTTCGAGACCCTGAACGAGATTCAGGACGGCAAGTGGGGTAGTGGTGCCAACCTGACCGACGGCGGCCACCAGTACCGCGTGCTGAACGAGTGGAACCAGTTGTGTGTGGATATCATCCGTGCCACGGGCGGTCAGAATGCCACCCGTTACATCGGTGTCCCCGGCTATGTGTGCCAGCCCGGACTGACCATCAAGTACCTGCGTATTCCCGATGATACAGCCCCGAACCGCATCATGGTAGCCGTACACATGTACGACCCCTGGGACTATGCAGGTTCCGCCAAGTACAGCGAGTGGGGACATACCGGCAAGGATGTGGTTCCCGGGAACGGAGGCGAGGAGGAGTATAACGCCACCCTCAATGCCCTGTACAACAAGTTTGTGCGCAAGGGTATCCCTGTGTATTTGGGCGAGTACGGTGCTGTTCACCGTAACAACAGCAGGGCGGAGGCCTTCCGTAAGTACTACCTGGAATATACCTGCAAGGCCCTGCGTGACCACAAGATGCCCGTTATCTTCTGGGACAACGGCAAGAAAGCCAGCGGCGAGGAGGCCTTCGGCCTGATGGAGCACGATGACGGCAAGTTCATCCAGAACAGTGAGGAGATAGTAACCCTGATGGTAAATGCCTGGCATAATGATGATCCCGCCTACACCCTGCAAAGCATCTATGACAGAGCGCCGTTTGGGAAGTGAAAAGTGAAAGAGTGAAAAGTGAAAAATGAAAGAGTGAAGAATTTGGGAAGTGAAAAGTGAAAGAGTGAAGGCTGCGATTGAGCGAGAGGAGAGTGATGCTCGCATCAACTTTCCCGAGCGTGAGCAGGCTCGACTGAAGGTCAAAAGTGAAAAATATAAGTTACTATCCTCTACCCCCTAAATTCTCCCTCTCCCAGGAGAGGGTTGGGGTGAGGCTCCTAACCTCTAACCACTAAGAAATAACAACAACAAAATAACAACTTTAAATCAACCCTAAAAATGAAGACTAAAACTAATCGTATTGCCTGCCTTGGCGCCGTGATGCTGTCCGCATGGATGGCAACGCCTGTGCTGATGGCAGCAGAGCCTGCCTCGCCCTCGAGGATGGAGCAGCAGGACAACCTGATTAAGGGTAATGTCTCTGACTCGGACGGCGGACTTATAGGCGCCTCTGTCAAGATCAAGGACACCAATGTCGGCTGTATCACTGACATTGACGGAAACTTCTCCATCGCAGCCAAGCCCGGTGACATACTTGTCATCTCCTATGTGGGCTATGCCACACAGGAGATCAAGGTTACCGGTGGCCCCGTAAAGGTAATGATGTCTGAGAACGAGAAGGAGCTCTCAGAGGTAGTGGTTACGGCCCTCGGCATCAAGCGCGAGAAGAAGGCACTGGGATACAATGTTACCGAAATCGTGGGCGAAGACCTGCAGAAGGCCAAGGAGACCAACGTGGTGAACTCACTGGCCGGTAAGGTAGCCGGTCTGGTTGTTCAGAATACAGCCGGAGGCCCCTCTGGTTCCACCCATGTGCAACTGCGCGGTACCACTGAGATGACCGGCAGCAACCAGCCCCTGTATGTAATTGACGGTGTGCCCCTGGACAACACCAACTTCGGAGGCGGTGCCTCGGCCGAGGGAGGATATGACCTGGGCGACGGAATCTCCGCTATCAACCCCGATGATATTGAGACCATGTCAGTACTGAAGGGTCCTGCCGCCTCAGCCCTCTACGGTTCCCGTGCCAGCCACGGTGTCATCCTGATTACCACCAAGAAAGCCGCTCAGGACAAGTTCAGCGTGGAGTACAACGGATCACTTACCTTCGATACCCAGGCAGCCAACTGGGACAATGTGCAGCAGATCTACGGTCAGGGTGACCACGGCAAGTACATCACCTCAGGCCGCAATGCCACCAACATGAGCTGGGGTCCCAAGGCGGATGCTTACAGCCATTACTACGAGTTTGACGGTCAGTACCATCCCTACAGCATTGTACCCAATAATGCCAGCGGCTTCTTCCGCACCGGTCTGACCACCCAGAATACCGCCATCATCTCTGCCAGCTCAGGCAAGACCGGCATGCGCTTCTCCTTCACCGATATGCGCAACAAGGATATTCTGCCCAACAGCAATATGAACCGTGACAACTTCAACCTGCGTGTGAACACCACACTGGGGAAGGTTGACCTGGACTTCATTGCCAACTATACCCGTGAGGGCGTGGACAACCGTCCTGCCCTGGCCAGTGCCACCACCAATGTGGGCAAGAACCTGATGACCCTGGCCACCACCTTTGACCAGGCCTGGCTGAAGCACTATCAGAACGAGGACGGCACATACGCTGACTGGAACGGTCTGCAGATATATAATGTAAATCCCTACTGGGACCTTTACAAGAACAGCAATGAGTCCGCCAAGAATGTGTTCCGCTTCTCAGGCAAGGCCGTCTATAATATCAACAAGCACCTGAAGATTCAGGGTACCATTGCCACTGACATCAACAATATGGACTTCATGGAGTACATTGCCTTCTCCTCACCTCAGGAGCAGAAGGGAAGGATGACCACCCAGAAGTTCAACAACCGGACACTGAATGCCGAGATCCTGGCCATGTACAACAACTCATGGGGCGACTTCGACCTGAATGCCACAGCCGGCGGAAGTATCTATAAAGTAGATAACAAGACCTCCATTGCCCTGGGCAAGAACGAGGTGTTCCATGACCTGAAGTCCATCAGCAACTACAGTCAGCAGTCTGCCCACGATGATATGTACAACAAGCAGATCAACTCACTGTACGGTAGTGCCAGTCTGGGCTACAAGCATGCCTACTATGTGGATGTTACCGTACGCGGCGACAAGTCCTCAACCCTGCCTTCCGGCAATAACATCTACGTATATCCCTCTGTATCGGGCAGCTGGGTATTCTCTGAGCTGGTCAAGGGCAAGGCCAAGCGGTATCTGAACTTCGGCAAGCTGCGTGCCTCATGGGCCGAGGTGGGTGCCGACACCGACCCCTTCCTGCTGCAGCAGTACTATACGAATGCCAAGTTCGCCTACTCAGGCTACAACATCGCCTATATATACGGCGACCTGGTTCCCAATCCTACGCTGAAGCCCACCCGTACCCGTTCCTTCGAGGTAGGTACCGAGCTGAAGCTGCTGAACAACCGCCTGAGCATTGACCTGACGTATTACAACCAGACCTCACGCGACCAGATTATCCGTCTGGCCAACTCATCCGCTTCCTCGTTCAGGGAATCCCTGGTTAACGCCGGCAAGATCCGTAACGAGGGTATCGAACTGGCCGTCAACGGACGTGCCCTGCAGATCAAGGACTTTGCCTGGGACCTGGGCTTCAACTTCTCCAAGAACTGGAACCGTGTACTGGAGCTGACCGAAGGCATGGACTACTTCAAGATTGAGTCCGCTCCCTGGATGGGCGTATCGGTAGGCGCCGAGGTGGGCGAGAACTTCGGTACCATCAAGGGCCGTGACTTCATGCGCAATGCACAGGGACAGATTCTGGTGAACGATGCCGGTATGCCCATGTACGAGGATAAGGTGAAGACCATCGGTAATGCCTCATGGGACTGGACAGGCGGTTTCTATTCTACTTTCTCCTATAAGAACTGGCGCTTAGCTATGGGCTTCGATGTCAAGGTAGGTGCCGATGTATTCTCCATGACCATGTCCGATGCCTGCTACACGGGTAAGGATATGCGTACCCTGGAGGGTCGCGAGGCATGGTACACCTCTGAGGCTGAGCGTGTGCAGGCCGGTATGTCGCTGGATCAGTGGCGTGCGGAGGGCAAGTGCCGCGGCTATGTGGTGGACGGTATCGTAGCCAGCACCGGCGAGAAGAATACCTTTGCCATTGACCCGCAGTCCTATTGGGACAATGTACGTACCAATGCCGCCTCCATGTTCGTGTATGACAACTCATACGTCAAGTGCCGTGAGATTACGCTTACCTACAGCTTCCCCAGCAAGCTGCTGGGCGGCAACAAGTTCTTCAAGAGTCTTGACCTCTCATTCGTAGCCCGTAATCCCTTCATGATCTGGAAGAACATTCCCAATATCGATCCCGACTCTAACTACAGCAGTACCGGTATGGGACTGGAGTACGGCTCACTGCCCTCACGCCGGAGTTACGGTCTGAACGTCAATCTGAAGTTCTGAGGAGAGTGAGAAACTTCTGAATCAAATACAAATATTAATCGCTGATAATTATGAAACAGATAATATATAATAATAGGAACAGAAGTCTGAAAGGAACTGTGAAGCGGCTCTGCGCAGCCTTCCTCATTCTTCACTCCTCATTCTTCATCTACTCCTGTAGCGACGGTTATATGGAGGAACTGAATACCGATGAGTCCAAGGCATCCGTGGCAGAGCCCGGTTACCAGCTGACCTTTGCCCTGCTCTCTACCTACGGCAGTTTTGCCTCGATGGAGGCTGTACGTGCCTATGTGGCACCTTACACCCAGATGTACGGCGGCAGCTGGAACGCAGCCAATGCCGGAGGCGCTAACCTGTACAAGGATAATGTGACGAGCTCGCTGTGGGAAGTCCATTACCAGAACGGTATCAAGAATCTGGTGGATGCCGAGTACAACTGCCAGCATGACAAGGCCCTGCTGGGTGCCATCCGTCTGCATAAGGCATACCTGTTCAATATCCTTACCGATGTATATGGCGATGTGCCCGTCTCCGAGGCCGGCAAGGCCAGCCACGGCGGTATCATTACTCCTAAGTATGACACACAGGAGGATATCTACACCTTCCTGTTCAATGAGATTGATGCCAGCATCGCCCTGTTTCGTCAGGACCTGAACTCGCTGACCCTCAAGAAGGCTGACGTGACTTCGCTGGGCGGTGACGTGAAGATGTGGATCCGCTATGCCAATTCCCTGAAGATGCGTCTGGCTATGCGTATCTCGGATGTGGCCCCTGACATGGCCAAGGCCAAATTCCAGGAGGCTATGCAGGAAGAGGGACCCCTGGCACCCACTGAGAATGCCTATGTGAAGTATGTGCATGAGCCCTTCACCTTCGAGTCCAGCAACACTGACGTGGATTTCCGTGTCAATGCCTTTGCCGAGATCATCTACGGTCAGGACAAGACTCAGCCTACCGGCTTCGGCATGACACTGTATGACTATCTGAAGAGCGAGAACGATCCCCGCCTGTATCACTACTGCCGCTTCATCAACGACAACTTCCGTGACAATACCGACCCCCGTATCGGCCGTGAGGATTTCACCGAGGAAGTTCTGGCAGCTGAGACAGACGGTGACGACGCTACCAAGGGCGTTCAGATGGTTCCTGCCTGCTGGGCATGGTATGATCAGGGACAGACACCCGGCGGAGCCAACTTCGCATGGCCCGATGCCAGCTGCGTGACCAACAGTCAGCACTACAAGGATTTCATTGCCGGTCGCGAGAAGGACGAGGTATCGGACTACTACTATAAGACCGTCCGCGGCTGTGTGGCCACCGAGTATGTACTGCCTGAGACCCCCGGTATGCTGGTCAGCGGAGCCGAGGTATGCTTCCTGAAGGCCGAGGCCGCCGTAAAGGGATGGATCAGCGAGGATGCCAATGCCCTCTACCAGCGCGGTATCGAGGTAGCCATCGGAACTGTTCACAACCGTCTGTATGCCCAGACAGGTGCCGTCAGCTCAGCTGACATAGCCGCCTATGTGAGCAGCCATACCCTCAGCACCGATGCCGAGAAAGCCAAGGAGCAAATCAATACGCAGGCTTACTTCCTGCATTTCGCCAACCCTCTGGAGGCCTGGGCCAACCTGCGCCGCAGCGACTATCCCGCCCTGTATGACCGCCAGCAGTTCGGTGAGGGACAGAACGGCTATCAGGATCTGAACAATGACATGAGCCAGCCGGTGCGCCTGTACTATCCTCAGGATGAGATGAACTATAATAGGAAGAACTATCTGGAGGTTGTTGACGACCGTATGGGCGGCTTCAGCTGGCACAAGCGCATGTGGTGGGACGTTAAGGACCAGAACTACAAGGCATATGTTCAGAACTAATATACAATAATATAGAACGATACAGTTATGAAAAAGAATATTTCAAGATATCTGGTTTATATGTTGACGGTCCTTCCGCTGGCAGGCGGAGGACTGCTTACCGGGTGTACCAGTCAGGACCCCTTCATTACCGCCGGACCCGATGACACACCGCGGTTCCTGGCCCCCTCCTCCATCGAGGGTAGCGCACAGACCAGTGTTAGCCAGACGCGCGAGGATGTCTTCGCCATGGATATTGTGGTAACGCCTGCCAAATATACTACCGTGGAGTGGATAGCTGACGGCCATGTCCTGGGTACAGGCGTTTCTTTCAGCAAACAGTTCGAGGCCGGCGACTATGAGCTGACCATCAGGGCCACTACACAGGCCGGTAAGGAAGCCTACCGTACGGTAAGGCTGTCTGTCAAGGCCCTGGCCGATGATCCCGCGATCAATAACAAGGAGAAGAACCGCTGGCTGAACCCCGGTAACGTCATTACGATCGAGGGAAGCAACCTCTCGGGTGTAAGGGCCCTTGTCTTTACCCCAGTCATTGAGGCTGAGCAGGAAGAGGAGCCCTTGCCTGAAAGTCGGGCCGATGAGGGGCTTGATACCCAGCCTGCCGGTGACGGCAGTTTCCAGGTTCCCTGTCAGCCTGCCGCAGACGGCAACAGCGTTACGGTAACCCTGCCCGAGGGTGTGGAAGGACGTTTCCGCATGTCGGCCGTCAGGGAGAACGGCGAACGCTTCGGTTGCGGTCTGGTCACCATTACCACCGAGGAGTATGTTGAGGGTGACGTAGTGGAAGTAGCACTCTGGGAAGGCAGTCAGGCCATTGACTGGAATGCCGACCTCCTGAAGCTGACAGCCGAGCAGCTGGCCGATGTGCCCGTGGGTACCGAGATCAAGGTCTATTACAGCGTTCCCGAGGCAGAATACCACAGCATGCGTGTGACCACACCCTGGTGGGGTGACAATCCCGAGGACAACATCGTGGCTCAGTTCGACATTACCGCCGAAACTCCCAACCCCTACATCATCGTCTATGACGACCACTGCAAGGCACTGGTTGACGAGCGCGGTGCCATGAGCTTTGTGGGCTTCGGCTATACCATAGAGAAGATTGCCTATGACATGCAGGTGGGTGAGACCACCCTGTGGGAGGAAGGCACCGTGACTATAGACTGGAATGCCGATCTCCTGAAGGTTACATCCGAGCAGATGGCAGACGTTCCCGTAGGTGCCACCATCTACATCTATTATGACATGATTGATGCAGAATACCACAGCATGCGTGTTACCACGCCCTGGTGGGGTGACAATCCCGAGGACAACCTGGTGCCCCAGTTCGATATCACCGAGGACACCCCCAAGCCCTACGAGTTCACCTATGATCAGAACTGTAAGGCCCTGGTTGACGAGCGCGGCGCCATGAGTGTGGTAGGCTTCGGCTATAGTGTAAGCAAGATAACATTCAAGTAATGGTCTCACGTTGGGAAAAATTGGGTTATGCCCTGGGTGACGCAGCCTCGGGCGGAACAGTGTGGAAGGTCATGTCTGTGGCCTTCCCATTGTTCTTCACAAATGTGTTCGGACTTACATTCACTGACGCCGCCATGCTGATGCTGGTAGCCCGTATGTTTGACGTGGTTACGGACCCCCTCATGGGCAGTCTGGCAGACCGCACTCAGTCGCGCTGGGGCACTTACCGCCCATGGCTTATCTTCGGCTCTCTCCCCCTCGGACTGGTGTTTGCCCTGTTGCTCTATACTCCTGAGCTGGGCCCTGCCGGCAAGCGTATCTACGCCTACTCGCTCTACCTGCTCATGATGGCCGTCTATACCATGGTGAATGTACCCTACGGAGCCATGCTGGGCGTGATGACGGATAATGACGATGAGAAGAACCAGTTCTCCTCTTACCGCATGGTGGGAGCCTACGCCATGTCCTTCGTCACACTGGCCGCCTTCCCCTATCTGCAGCGTGCCGTGGGGGGCAGCGATGCCCGCCAGTATGCCGCGGTAGGAGTGGTGTTCGGCCTTACCGCCTGTCTGATGACACTGGCCTGCGGCCTGATGACGAAGGAGCGTCTTAAACCCATTCGTGCCGAGAAGTTCAGGATGAGTCAGTTTGCCGACCTTTTCCGCAACCGCCCCTGGATCTTCCTCACCCTCATAGCCCTCTGCACCAACTTCTTCAACGGATTCCGCTTTGCGGCTGCCGGCTACATGATGGAATACTGCCTGGGACGGGAAATAACATTGAACGGACTAATTATCAATTATACTTTATTGATGGCCTTCGGAGAAGTGACTTGTATGATATGCGGCGGACTTAGCCCGCGTTTCACCCGCTGGGCGGGCAGTAAGCGCCTGGCTTTTGTCTGGTCGTCTGTCATCTGCGTTGTTTCTTCGCTGGCCTTTTTCCTTATCCCCCCCAGTCCGCAGTACATCTGGCTTATTGTCCTTATGGTCATTGTCACCAGTGTGGGTATTGGCCTGTATTCACCTATATTGTGGTCGCTCTATGCCGATGTCAGTGACTACGCTACCCAGAAGAACGGCGTCTCCGCCACGGGGCTCATCTTCTCCAGCGGAACCATGGCGCAGAAGCTGGGCGGTGCCGTCTCCGGCTCACTCATAGCCCTGCTGCTGGCGCTGGCCGGCGCCAACATGGTCAGTGACGAGTTCGGGAACACCAGTATTGACCCTGCCTCGGTAACGGACAGCGTCAGAACGATGGTGTGGGCGCTGTTCTCGCTCTTCCCCGCTGCCATTGCCCTGGTCATGTGCCTTCTGGCCTGGTTCTTCCCGATAAAAAAATAATTCGACTTTCTGGAGTTATAAAATGAAGTAAAAAGGGAAGTTAAATAGGAAGTTATGCGCTTTGCGCAGGGAGTTAAGCCGGCGTTGCTGGCTGGACGATAGATTTAGAAAGCTGGCAATCTGTTTCTGGTATTGTCCATTTAACTTCCAATTTAACTTCCAATTTAACTTCCAATTTAACTTCCAATTTAACTTCCAATTTAATTTCCAATTTAATTTCCGAAAGTTCAGTCATTTAATTTTTCTCTTTTTCCTCTAATTTCCTTATCTTTGCATGCTGAAATTAAATTCTGAATCAATATATATGAACCGTAAGTTATTAGCCGTAGCCCTACTGAGTGCCGGTATTGCCTTGCCGTCATGGTCGCAGTGTATCCCCTACGATGAGGGGGTGGAGGCACAGGTGGAAGCCCTGTTGTCTAAGATGTCCCTCCGTGATAAGGTTGGGCAGATGTGTGAATTAGCTATCGACAAGGTAGCACAGAACTCCAGTGATAATCATGTAAAGGACAATAACTCCCTGCAGACCCTGGCCGACGGTATGCTCTCGGCAGATGCGGTCAACGAGGTGTTCGGCAAGTACCGCGTAGGCTCTATCCTGAATGTTCCCTTCGGTGTGGCACAGACTCCTGAGAAGTGGGCTTCTGTCATCCGTACCCTTAACGATATCTCCATGAGGGAATGCGGCGTACCCGAAATCTACGGTGTGGACCAGATTCATGGTGCCAGCTATACCTGGGGTGCTACGCTCTTCCCGCAGGAAGTGGGGCAGGGGGCCAGTTTCAATCCGGCCATCCCTCACCGCATTGGTGAGATAACTGCTTACGAGAGCCGGGCCTGCCTGATTCCCTGGGTATATTCCCCCGTTATGGATGTGGCACGTTCCCCCCTGTGGCCCCGTGTATGGGAGAGCTTCGGTGAGGATGTGCTGCTGAACGGCATCATGGCAGCTGAGCTGACCCTTGGCCTGCAGGGCGATGACCCCAATCATGTGGGCATGAACAATGTGGCTGCCTGCCTGAAGCACTACCTGGCTTACGGAGCCGCCGTCAGCGGCAAGGACCGTACCCCCTCCAGTGTCACTTACCGTGATATGATGGAGAAGTACTTCCAGCCCTTCCGCATGTGCTGCGAGGCCGGAGCCCTCAGTCTGATGGTCAATTCGGCCAATAATAACGGAGTTCCCTTCCACGCCAACCGCCGTCTGCTGACCGAGTGGCTCAAGGAGGGCCTGAACTGGGACGGTATGATTGTCACTGACTGGGCCGATATTGATAATATATGGAAGCGCGACCATGTGGCAGCCAGCAAGAAGGATGCCATTGCCCTGGCCATCAATGCAGGCATTGACATGACCATGGATCCCTATTCCACGGATTTCTGCACCCTGCTTGAGGAACTGGTCAACGAGGGCCGTGTACCTATGTCGAGAATAGATGATGCGGTACGCCGTATCCTGCGTCTGAAGATCCGTGTGGGTCTGATGGACCGCGGCACCTGGGACAATGCCGCCGGTGCGAAGAGCAAAAAGAATAAGAAGAATGCTGTTCAGTACCCCGACTTCGGCAGTGACAAGTTTGCCCGCGAGGCAACCCGTATGGCAGAGGAATGTATGGTGCTGCTCAAGAACGAGCAGCAGGTACTGCCCCTGAAGCCGGGAAGCAAGCTCTTTGTCTGCGGCCCCAATGCCAACAGCCTGCGTGCCATGAACGGCGGCTGGACTTACACCTGGCAGGGCAATCAGACTAATGAGATTGCCGCCCAGATAGGTAAGTACCGCACCTTCCTGGGCGCCTTAGAGCGGAAGTTCGGTAAGGAGAATGTAACTTTCAGTGAGATGGTACGTTATGACGACCATGATTTCCGTCTGGACCACCAGGTGGCAGATGCCGGCAGCGTGGCTGACAGGATTCAGACTGCCGATGTCATCATCGCCTTCGTGGGCGAGAACTCCTATACCGAGACGCCCGGTAATATTGATGACCTCAACCTCTCCCAGAATCAGCAGCGGATGGTAAAGTCCCTGGCTGAATACGGCAAGCCCGTTGTGCTGGTATTGAATGAGGGCCGCCCCCGTATCCTCAGTGAGATCGAGCCGCTGTCCAAGGCTGTAGTCCATACTTTCCTGCCCGGTAACTACGGCGGCGACGCGCTGGCCAACCTGCTTTCCGGTGAGGCCAACTTCTCAGGCCGTATGCCCTATACCTATCCTAAGTATCACGGTTCGTTCATCACCTATGACTGCAAGCCCTGCGAGTATGTGGAGACGATGTCAGGTGCCTATAACTACGATGCCAACACCACCGTCCAGTGGACCTTCGGTTCAGGTATCTCCTATTCCCAAGTCAGATATTCTGACCTGAAGGTTGAGATGCCCAAGGCTGTAGGCAGTCAGCAGCCCGTCCGGGGATTCTCACCCGCTACCGCTGCCGGAACCCGTTATGACGGCGATATCCGTTTCACCGTTCAGGTAACCAATCAGTCGGACCGCAGTGTCAAGGAGCCTGTGCTCCTCTTCGTATCGGACCTGGTAGCCTCCCTCACCCCGGATGTAAAGCGCCTGCGTGCCTTTACCAAGGTAGAGCTGGCACCGCATGAGACCAAGACGGTAACCCTTACCGTCCGTCCTTCCGATCTGGCTTATGTGAACGAGGATCTGCAGTGGGTGCTGGAGCCAGGCCAGTTCCGTGCCACCATCGGCAACCAGCAGGTGGAGTTCGGAATTTAGGGGATAGCCTTAACCTTACCTTACAAAGGTTTTCCTTCCATTCTGGATAACCAGTTGGGAGGGCAGGGCAGATAATGCGGTGTCGGCAATCCTTCGACCGGTCAGGTCGAAGGTTGCTTCTCCGTTTTGAATTTTGAATTTTGGATTTTGAATGGATCCGATAGCCGTCTCATCGTCCTCAAGGAGCTCGATGCGGAAATTGTCCACCTTGAACCATCCTGTGCCGTCGGCTGAGGTGGCTGCCGTTCCGTTATTCTTCAGGTTGCTGCTGCGGATGCCCAGGGTCAGCGCCTCTCCCGCACCGACGTGTACCGTCACCTCCATATTCTTCAGCACGAAGGCATTGTCACCCTTGTCACCGGCATAGCCGGCAAAGGTGGCCTCCTCACCTTCCGTCAGACAGTCGGTGTAGTCACTTTCCTTGCCGAAGTACTGTACATTGTTATTGGCAAACAGCCGGGTGGTACCCTTCTTGTCCGGGGCGCACCACAACTGGCAGGTAACGCGGTAGGTACCGGCCTTCAGCTTGCTGGCCGGAATGGTCTGGTACAGCTGGAAGTTTGCCGGGAAGGGCGTGGTGCTGTACCAGCATACGTTCTCGCCGTGATGGTTTGTAGCATCCTTGTTGATGCCGTAGCTGTTCCCGCTCAGCGTGCCCCTTACCTTCCATCCGTAGGGCTGCCAGGTCTTCTTCTCCGTGCCGCCATGGTTAAATACACCGGCCGAGGTAAGCTCAAAGTCAGCATTTGTCAACAGCTTGTCAGTCAGCGTGGTATCACCATTGGGTAAGGTGGGGAATACAGTAACGCGCAACTCCGTGCATCCGTAAGGAATCAGCCGTATCTTCTGAGCCGTACCGCTGACTTCCGTAGTATTCGTACTGGGGGTCTCAGGGTTATAGCGGTTTTCTGTAACCGTCCATTTCACAGGTGTCACATCCACCTGGATGGATACGGGGGCCGTCTCCTTGTCATAGGGGTAGGCATTTGCCAGCAGGTTCTCATCCGTCACCAGTTTCAGGTTCTGGCTGCCCTGCCTCATACCATAGTTCCACTGGCCTGAAGGTGTGATGCTCCAGCACTTGAAGTCCTCATTCTCAGGTACCTTGCCGGCCATGTTGCCGTACAGCTTCTTATCCTCCGTCATCGTCTGCGGAATGGCAAAGCTGTAAAGCAGCGGTCCGCACTGCACGTACTGTCCCTGGTCCGCATTCAGGGTACAGATCTCAGGCGTCATCCCGAAGTACACACTGACCACATCACCGTCCTGGAACTCACGCTTCAGGGTAGCGAAAGTCTGCGGCCTCGCATCCAGTTCCACCGCCTTGCCGTTCACCTTAACCGTGCAGCTACTGCTCCATCCGGGAATGCGGAACATGAAGGGGAACTCTGCAGCCTTTTTCATGCTGAAACGGAAGTCTATATGGCCGCTGAACGGGTAGTGTGTATCCTCTGTTATCCGCACACTGTCCTCGCCGGCCTTGAAGGCAATCTCCGAGGGACTGTACATGGCGGCCACAATGGCATTGTCAGCACCCCGCAGCCACATACGGCTGGCAAAGTTGGGCATCATGCGGTGGATATTGCCGGCACAGCACTCCGTCTCATGCGTCGGGCGGTAAGCCTGCCAGGTAGAGCCGCGCTTAAAGTAGGTGTTGTCAGAGTTGCCGGTACACAGAATCTGGTTCAGGCCCGAGAAGTACTGCAGTGAGCGGAAGTCCTTCGTATGGCAGGCCGGTCCCGCATTGAACACCGCCCTTTCTATACGGTCAGCCCATTCCGCCTCGCCCGTAGCCGTCAGGAAGTAGCCTAAGGACCAGGTGTAATCCGTAATGTCACATGTCTCATGCACCTGATCAATGTCATTGCCAACGGTATATTCCTCGCTTACGGGAACACCGTCAGGCAGCAGATGGTCACGTTCCAGCCTCCGCTCGGTATTCAGCGCCAGGTCCAGATACGCTTTGTCGCCCGTATAGGCATACAGAATCATCGGAATCTTCAGCATCTCGCTATAGGTAACGCCATGCATGTATATAAAGTCATCAGCGGCGGCCACCTTGCTGTCCAGCTCAAATCCGCCTGCCCTGTATGCGTTCTTCGCCTTTGCCAGCAATGTGCTTTGCACCTGCTGTCCGTACAGCCACATCATACCTTCTATATTCATAATGTGGCGGCGTCCGCTTGTCAGGTCACTTACCGTCATAGAGTTGTAGTTGGCAGTCAGGGCCGTACGTACCCTGCGGTCACCTGTAGCCTCATAATAAGCCCTCATGGCACGGAAGAACACCGCCTGCGGCCATAGGCTGGTTATAACACTGTTTCCCAGACGGCCGTTGCTCTGCGCGTGGTTCAGCGTGTATTTTACACCCTCCTCGCCCTTCTTAATCAGCTCCTCGTCCTTCAGCAGATAGCCCAGGCGCAGCAGACCGTCCGTATAGTAGGCCGTCTGCTCATAGCGCCACCAGTCCTGCCCGTAGTCACCGTTTCGGGGGATATCCCCAGCCCAAAGGCATGTGTTATAGGGGTAGGAGAGAGCCTCGGGATGTCCCGTCATACCCTCCTTCATACGTAACATGTATTCACGCAGCCAACCCTTGGGCGTGATGTCCTTAATCATTCCATCGGTAAATACCGAGTAATTCTTGGCACCGGCCAAGGAAGCGGATAGCAGCAGGCTACCCGTCAGGATGCTCTTTATTCTCACTTTCTGAAACATTAGGTTAAAATTTGCATACATAACTTACTTTTTGCGCTACAAAAGTATAGATTATTCCGCAAACTTGCAAATAGTTATCACCCGGATGTAGTCTTTCAGGTGAAATAGCGCATTACCGGCACGGTTCTGGGAGTCCGCAATCAGCAGAATCGTCCGCGTACCGTCCTCCAACTGGGGACCTAAGCACATCCCCTCATAATTGGCAAAGTTCTTCTTGCCGAACAGGCGGATACCCGTGCTGAAACTATGCACCAGCCGTTTGGGCAGCACGCCTTCTGCCTCCGTCATCGTATTCACACTATACAGGCGAATGTGGCACTTCGCCCCGTTGTAGCGCCTGGGAATGTACAGCTCACGTTCCATCACCAGCAGCGTACTGTCATCTATGGCCAGCAGCTCAGGAACACCGAAGGCAAAAGCCCGGGCCTTACGCCTGGCCGTAGGAGCGTCCGTCTGATACAGCAGCTGCCTCAGCGGTCTGCCGTCCTTATCGAACGCCTGCAGGCGCAGCAGGGCAGGCGAGGGGGGGTCTGCCGTCACCCGCGCCTTCATATCCGTGCGGAGCCCCTGCTCCGTAGTAGTCCAGAACACACCCCCTGCAGGCTCGTACGTCAGCGACTCTAAGCCATAGTTAGGCCAGATACTGTCCGTACTGAAGCATTCCGGCACCTGCAGCTCATGCCCCGTAGCCGTTCCCTCCTCCGTCAGCTGCACAATCCGCTGGTCATTCTCGGCCGATACATAGAGACCCTTCCCCGGAACGTAGGCTATCCCCTCGCTGTCACGCGCCTTCCCCCGGGTAGCGTCATCAAAGTGATGCGCCACAAAACTCATCTCCTTTATATCGCCGGAAGGCAGAAACTGTATGCACACTTCCGTCCATCCGTCCGCCTCCTGCTTGTCACTAATCAGCGCATAGCGGTCGCCTCCGATATGCGTAATACCGCTATAGTTGCCGGCAGGGATGCCCCACCGCCTCATGTTATGCTGCCTGAAGCTCCTCACCTCCTGCGCATAGAGTGCAGGGGCGAGGAGTAGGGCGAGGAGTAGGGTGTAGCGTCTCATTTTCCTGATGGTGGGTATGTTAATTAGCATATAACTCTTTTTCGCAGCAAAGTTATACCTTTTTCTCATATTTCCGATATGTTGGGAAGGGAAAAAAAGGAAATAATATCTTATTTTCTTTGTGTTCTCCTTATAAGTTCATATCTTTGTAATACTTTAATTTAGTTTCTCTTTAACTTCCGAAACTTCTATTACATTTATTTATGAAAATAAAATTATTATTAGCATCCTTTATTATGGCTTTTCTCAATATCTCGTGTGTGTTTGGAGACAAAAAGGTTTCAGAAGAACAAGTACAAGAGTGGATTCAGGCTGGTGACCAATATCATCGCGGACAATATTATTCTGTTGCTTTCGGTTGGTATGAAAAGGCTGCGAAGGCAGGCTCTGCCATAGGTCAACGTCGAGTCGGAATGATGTATGCAGGAGGCATTGGCGTAAAGCAGGATTACGGAAAAGCATTTAAATGGCTGATGAAGGCTGCAAATCAGGAGGACGCAGATGCACAGACGATGATAGGACTTTCGTACAACAATGGGTATGGCGTGAAACGCGATGATGCCAAGGCGATTGAATGGCTTACCAAGGCTGCCAAACAAGAAGAGCCCCAGGCACAATATCTGATTGGTGAGATATATCTCTCTGGAGGAATAGGTGTTGCGCGAGACGTTAAGGAAGCTATAAAATGGTACAAGAAGTCAGCCGAAAGCGGAAATGCAGATGCACAGTACGCATTAGGCCAGATATATCTTGGAGAGAAAGATTATTCCGAAGCCATAAAATGGTGGCGTAAGGCGGCCGAACAGGGACATGCCGAGGCTCAATATAACCTGGCTGTTATGTACAACAACGGTGAGGGTGTTGAGAGAAACTTTGAAGAAGCCTTTAAGTGGCATTTGAAAGCTGCCGAGCAAGGCGTTGTAGACGCTCAGATCAATGTTGCTGAATCTTATGAATCAGGCGTAGGCGTTGCGCCCAATAGCGAGATGGCTTTCAAGTGGTACTTAGAAGCTGCGAAGGCAGGCTCTGCAGAAGGTCAGGCCAAGGTCGCCTATATGTACGAGGAAGGCATAGGTGTTGAAAAAGACCATGATGCTGCTCTCTATTGGATAAAACTATACGAAAAGAATGAGAACAAGTAAAACATTATGGAAGATTGGAAGAGTAAACTTAGCGCCCTTACAGGTGTTCCTGTGCCTGAGGTGACGGAAACAATATACGAGGAGGAAACAGATACTATACAGACGCTGCCCAAGAAGCAGCAGAAGCTTCGTCTGGCTATGGAAAGGGCTGGTCGGGGCGGTAAGACCGTTACTGTCATCCGGGGTTTTGTCGGCTCGGACGAGGATATGAACGCCCTCTGCAAGCTGCTGAAACAGAAATGTGGCGTAGGGGGGACGGCCAAGGATGGCGAGATAATCATCCAGGGCGACCATCGCCCCCGCTTATTGGAAATTCTGAAAAACGAAGGCTATACACAAAGTAAGTAAACAAAATAAACACACAAATAAATTTCAAACAAAATGAGAAAGATTCTTATCACTACGATGCTGGTACTCTTCTCAGTATCCAGCCAAGCACAAATCTTGTACAAAATCTCTGGTAAAGGACTGAAAGAGGCGTCCTACATTGTTGGCACTTTTCACACTGTCAAGGCAACGTTCGTTGACTCTATTCCGGGTGCCCGTAGAGTAATGGATGAATGCCAACAGACCTACGGCGAGCTAAGGATGCAGGATATGTTTATCCCAGACACCATGCAGATCGTCCAGAATGCCCAGCTCTTGCCAGAAGGAACAACAATAGATAAGGTACTCTCAGCCGACGAGATGACTCGCCTAAATGCCTACATGAAGAAGATCTTAGGCATGGATTTTACAAATTCTGCTGTTGCCGAGCAAATGGGGAGATTTTCGCCTGAAGCTATTAACATGCAACTGTCTATGGCTCTTTACTTTAAGAAAGAAAAAGGCTTTGATCCGAATAATCTGATTGATAGTTATTTCCAGAAACAGGCACTAGCTCAGGGAAAGAATGTTGGCGGCTTGGAAACTTATTCTTTTCAGGCTAAAACGATATTTCAAGGAAAGACATTAGAACGCCAGAAGGAGGGATTGATGTGTATGGTTGACAATCCCGACTTTACAGACGAGATGGTAGCAACCGTAACGAAAGCTTACTATGCACAAGACCTTGATGCAATAAAGGATGCTATTGATACGAAGATGCACAATAGCTGCGATGCCACCCCTGAAGAGGAAGCCCGAATTATTTTCGACCGTAATGCCGACTGGCTGACCAAGATGCCTGCCATCATGGAACAGAAATCCACGCTCTTTGCCGTAGGAGCCGGTCATCTGATTGGCGACAAAGGTGTTCTGAACCTGCTTCGTCAAGCCGGCTATACCGTAGAAGCGGTTACCGAGTAAATTGGCTGCTAACCGCTAACATCTCAGGGGAACTGTATGCTAAAGCGTGTCAGATGATCCTCTGGGTTTGTCAGCAGGCTGAAGGTACAGCCGTGAGCCGTAAGGATATCGCGGATAAGCAGCAGTCCCAGCCCCTGGCCTTGCGGCTTAGTGGTATAGAACGGGGTGAAGAGGTGCTGCGACACCTCGGCCGATATACCCCGTCCGTTATCGGTAATCATCAGTTCTGACGGTGTGGTAGTAATGGTGACGCGTCCCTCGGCCCCCTGAATGCTCTCAATACTGTTCTTAACGATATTGATCAGCACCTGCTGGAACAGAACCGTATCCATCCGTACGGGCGACGCTTCATCCGTAAGATGAAATTCCAGACGGGTACGGGTTGCGGTACAGAGGCTCTCCAGGAACGGACGGCAGGCATCCACCTCCTCGCTCAGGTCACACAACTGCATCTGAGGTCTGGGAATCTTCACCACCTCGGCAAAGCGCGTGACAAAGGCAGAAAGTGTTTTCAATCTCTCGCCGGCATCATTCAGGATTATTGAATTTGAATTCTGAATTTGTCCGATGATGCCGGCCACACTATTATTCACCTCATGTGCAATCATACGGATAACACGCTCATAAGCCGCTTTCTCGGCTCGCCGAATCTCATCCGTCAGGGATTCTATCATATAGAATGGGTGCTGGTATCCCCGGTCAGGGAAGGAGAGGTGACGGATGCTGTATAGTTGCGGTCCGCCCGGCAGACGTACGGTAGTCTCCTGTCCCAGCGGCAGCGCCTTCATCGCCTCCTCCACAAAGGGTGACAGCATCTGACGGGCCGCCGGATTCATGGATGTGATTCTCCCCTCCAAGTCACACTGCACGATACCCATAGGCGAGGCCTCAATCAGCAGACTCAGGAATGTGTATTGCTCCTCCAGCGTGAGATGCTCACTGCGCAAGCGGTTCATCAAGTCATTGAACGTATGCACAATGATGTCAGTCTCATACTGTCCCGTTACAGCCAGACGTGTAGTAAGGTCCATATCCTTCACCAGTTCCATACCCCCTATAAGGGTATCGTACGGCCGCAGCGTCTTGTGATAGAAGAACCACAGGTAAATGAGCAGCAGCACAATAAACCCCTCCGTTACGTAGAACATCAGGGGCTGGCTGCTGAACGTGCTGTAAAGAGCAACAGCTGCCAGTGCTACAATACAAAGGGCCAGGATAAGAAAGTAATACTTGAGCTTCATCTCTCAAATTCCATGTTTCTCTATCTTGCGGTACAGGGCACCGCGGCTGATGCCCAGTTCCTTGGCAACAAGTGACAGATTGCCGTTATGCTTGCGTATGCTATTGGTAATGGCATTCCGTTCAATGGCTGACAGGGAGACATCGTTCCCGGTGGCGCTGTCGCCACCAGCCTCACACGGGCAGCAGGGAGTATATATGTCAGTGGCATTGGGGGTACTGCTGCGGAAGTCATCCGCAGTGAGCAAACCATCCTCTCTCTGTCCGCCCCTCATCAGCACCGCTCTCTCCACCAGGTTTTTCAGTTCACGGATATTGCCAGGGAAGGGTAGAGTCTGCAGGTAGCTGACGGCATCTGCCGAAACTTCTGCCTTAGGTATTCTGTTAGCATGGCAGGCAGCGTTTATGAAGTGCCTCACCAGCAGCGGAATATCCTGACGGCGGTCACGCAGAGGCGGAAGGTGCAGATTAATCAGGTTGATACGGTAGAACAGATCCTCGCGGAAGGTATGCTCCTCCACCATCTGGCGCAGGTTGGCATTGGTAGCACAGATAACCCTGACATCCGTCCGGCGGGTATGGCTGTCGCCCAGCACCTCGTAAGTTTGGTCCTGCAGCACACGCAGCAGTTTCACTTGGCTGGCTAACGACAACTCGCCAATCTCGTCCAGGAAGATAGTACCGCCCTTAGCCAGTTCAAAACGTCCTATACGGTCAGCGGTAGCATCGGTAAAGGAACCCTTCTTGTGCCCGAACATCTCACTCTCAAACAGCGAGGCGGAAATACCGCCCAGATTCACCTTCACAAAGGGACCGTTGGCCCGGCTGCTCTGCCGGTGTATGGCTTCAGCAATCAGTTCCTTGCCCGTTCCGCTCTCACCGGTAATCAGTACCGGAGCACTCGTAGGGGCCACACGGGTAACGGTGCTTAACACATCCTTAAGGCAATTTCCTATAATACTCCCCTCTCTCACGGGAGAGGGGGCGGGGGAGAGGCTATTGAGGCTTCTTGCCGTCTCTATTCGTTCCATCAGCACACCGTTGTCCCAGGGTTTGGTGATGAAGTCAAAGGCCCCCGTACGCATTCCCCGTACAGCCAGGTCGATGCTTCCCCAGGCCGTCATCAGGATGCAAGGCACGTCAGGCCTGAAAACCTTAATCTGCCTAAGCAAAGTAAGCCCCTCCTCACCATCGGTTGAGGACGTCTCATATGCCTCATGACTATAGTCCATATCCATCAGCACCAAACCCACCGCC
>JAEEGF012047622.1_pt1 | contig 55170 bp, 35 predicted proteins | sample 9134171 | NCBI WGS metagenome assembly JAEEGF01 (sample SAMN16246542, study PRJNA631951) | gut metagenome | biome: gut microbiome; feature: rumen; material: AP-attached | host: Bos | place: Iran: Karaj | collected 2018-10 | reverse complement strand
ACCCCTTTTGATAAAATTCGTTACCACCTTTTAAAGCGATTCTGATCCCCCGTTTCTTCACTTCCTGATCCTCAGTTTCCAGTAATTCCTGATCCCTGATTTCCGGTTGTTCGTGATCCCCGTGGCGTGTGATTTTAGAGCGTCGACTTTATGCGCGAGTGGTTTTTTGATGAATGCTGTCGCTGATTAACCAGCGGACAGAGTTTCTGGTGAACCATGTTTGGGCGGATTCTGAGAGAATAAAGGCTGCTTCTGATGAAGCAGCCCATGGATCATTGACAGAATAGTGAATCAGGCTTACGCCGCCTCGATTTCCTGCGGTTTTTCCTGCGCAGAAGCGGATTCGGAGACGGCCGGAACGACGTCTGCAGCTAAAGCACATTTTACTGACTGTCCGCAGTGTTCTGTAAGATTTGCAAGACAGGCCTTTAATCCCTCATACATCTGCCTGTACTTGTCGGTTTCGGCCTGCTGTTTAATAAGATCGGTCGCCATATTTGCCTTTACTGTTTCAAGGCTTTCCACATCGGCTCTGAGAGATGCCAGCTTGCTGTTCAGCTCCTCGATTTCGGCAGTCAGTTCCCCGTTCACCTTGAGGGCTATGCTCTGAGCTGCCCTGGCATCGTCAGCTTCCTTCTTATATGTGGCTTGAAGACCATCCAGCAGGTCTTTGTGATGGCGGTTAACTATTCCCCACATCAGGGCAATGCTTTCGTTGCAAAGATCTCTGACGCTGGGAGGCATCGGAGAGGAACAGTTCCTCATGGTTCTGATTTCATCCTGGTAAATTTCAATTGCCGCCGTGTAATCGCGATTGGAATGTTTCGGATTTACTATTTTGAGAGTGCTTACCGTTACGGCCATTCCTTTCAGGGCCATATCATGACAGCTTTTCACTATTTCGCGAACCGTGCCGGTGTACGAAACATCTCTGCCGTCAGACAGGGTGAGTGTTTTTTCTGACATTGCGTCTTCCTTAAATAAAGCTTTCAGTGTTTACGGGAAATACCGCTGCGAGGCAAAATGGTATTTCCGGTACATGACCTTAAATTGCATTTCCATCGCAAACCCTTGCAGGCAAAGGGGGTGGAACCGGAAATGGTATTTCTGGTGCAGTACCGTTTTTACCATTTTGCCTGCAGAGCTTGTTTTACAAGTCTTTGCGGGATCTTCCCCCTTGGATGAAAATGGTATTTTCGGTAACTGAACCGTTTACCGCGGTTTATTTGCCGATCCTCCGGCGCCGGCAAGAGCTTCAATATAGGTCTGGTTTTCCAGCTCCTTCACCTTTTTCCTGAGTTCGGCGTTATCCGCTCTGAGAGTTATCAGTTCGCGTTCAGACCTGCAATACTCGGCATCAAGCTGCCGGTAACTTTCGCATTTGCCGTCAAATGCATCTGATACCATTCTCAGCCGGTTTTTCAGAGCGGCGGCTTCATGTCTGGCATCGCAGACGGCTTTCAGATCTTCCCCGCGGATCACCGTCTGCCGGCAGTTGATGTAAAAACACACGGCCTCCAGAAGCTTTCCCGTGTTCCACTTGTAGTAGCCCGCGAGCTTAAGCAGGATGTCGACAGAGAGACCGCCGGCGTTTTCATAAAGCGCGTTGAACACATATTCAAGCTGCTCTCCGGTTATGAGCCCCGCAGCGGCGTTTGCTTCATCAGCCATGATTACCTTTCTCCTCTGATTTCTCCCGGAGTTCCTCTCAGCGAGGAACCGGTAATGTTCACGTAAATATCCGAGTTCCGGAACAGTCTGTCCGTAAGGGCCGTCAGAACCGTTGAGGGTGTCGCAACCTTGCCGAGAGCCTCCCGGGCGACCTGCGCGGTTACAATGGTCGAACAGAATCGGTACCGCGCTTCCGCGATTTCATTCAGCTTCAGAAGAACGTCATCCTCCAGCATTTGCTGTCCCCAGTCATCCAGGACAAGAAGCTTTATGCTTTTCAGCTTGTCCCGGAACTTTAAATAATCAGCTCCGTTCATGGCTCCCAGCATCATTGCCAGCTCGCTTGCCCTGTAGTACATGACGGAATGGTTATGGCAGATGGCTTCGGTTGCGGCCGCCTGCGCCAGAGTGCTTTTGCCGACACCCACAGGTCCCGTGAACACAATGTTCGTTCCCTTTTCCAGATAGTTCATCTCGCTGAGCGCAAGCAGAAGTTCAGATGTAATGCCGCGTTCCGGTCTTGGCTCAATCTCCCGGAGGTATACCTTCCGGGGCAGATTGGAATTCCGGTACAGCCTCGTGAAGCGGGCCTTTGTCATGACTCCCAGCTGCCTTTCAAAGCATCTTTCAATCCGCTGGTCGAATGACATGCCGGTATAGACTTCCGGCTTGCTGAACATGTCGATTAGTTCAAAGGCGATGCCGGACATCCGGCACCGGGACGCAGCCTCGATTATTTCCCGCTGCTTTTCGGTAAGATGCGCCTCATACGAACACAGATAATCTCTGATGTCCTCGTTAAGCGTTTTCATAAAGACTCCTTTTGGTTAGTAGTAGGCCTCGTCGGCAGACAAATGGTTTATCATCGGTTTCCCCGGGGAACGCCGCCTGGCAAGCTCATCATCGGCAATCTTCCTGTACTGCTGTTCCACCGCCGCCTTGTTCCACATTCTGGCAGGCTGCCGGCTGAGCACTTCATCGCAGGCCCGGGATACCAGATCCGGATACGGAGAGGATTCATAAAGCCTGATCACGGCGGCGCAGCTTGCCAGCGTGTTATGTATGGCAAGGGTCGGATCCCCGAGCTGCTGCTCAATCTTTTTCCGGCAGAACCTGGCAAGCCCTCCGGCGGCGGAGTCCAGTTCCCCGGCAATTTTTAAAACCGCTTCGTGGGAGCCGAATCTCTCATTGTTCCGCATGATTTCCTGATGCGCGGGAGGACAGTGCCTCGGATCCGTGGTTCTGCCTTTTTCTCCCGGTTTGCCGTCCTTGCGGAGATGCCTGGCTATCTCGATGCCGCCCCGGTAAACGATGACATGATCATTGGTTAAATGAACTTCCACGCAGCTTCTGATGCAGGTGTGCGGCACCGAATACAGATGATTGCCTACATTGATATGGTAGGAAGGGGGAACCTGTATGTGTTCCAGTACTTCCTCGTACGAAGGAATGACGTCCGCCCGTTTGAGCCGCGGTCTTTCGTAGGTATTGAAGAGGAATTCCCGGGTCTTGTCCGCGCTCTTTCTGAAAGGCGCTTTGTTGATCAGCTTTTCCACCAGCTGCTGCAGGAAGTCGCAGTGCTGACGGAAGGATTTTGTTCTCCGAAGCTCGCTTCTGAAGCCGCCGTCGCTGCCGATTCTGCTTTCCAGGAGTCCCACGGTGTGTTCGACGCAGCTCTTTCGCTGCGGTTTCCTTACCGGCGCCGGATCTATGATCATGCCCAGCTGTCTCATGAAGTTCTGGAAGTTCACGTTGTAAAAGATGCTGGTGCCCTTATGACTCGTTATGGCTCCCTTGTAGTTGTCGCACTTCAGTATCGCCGGCATGCGATGATCCAGGTACGTCACCATGTCCCTGATGGCTCTGCAGCTTTCAATCGTGGACTGGGCGCTTACAAAGGTGGCATAGGCGTAATAGCTGGCCGGGAAGGCAAACACCATCACCCAGCAGTCGACAGTTCCGTTATTGGTCTCAAGCCTGTACCGGTCTCCGGTAAAGTCAATCTCGACGTAATCCCCGTAATTGAAATCCTGAATGAAATAGTAATCCTGGTTTTCAGCGTTGATTTTCTCGATTTCCTGATTGATGCGCTTGTAGAAATGCGCCTGAGACAGCTCTGATGCGTTCTGCCTGCGGCACTCCTCCTGATAATCCCGGTAAACCTGACTTACCGGCCGGCGCTTTTCAACAACCGCCAGAGCGGCAATCGCCGCAAAGTCGGGGTAGTATTTGCCGTCCGCCACGGTGTCGGCCCGGGCCGCCGTGAGATGCGATTCCGCATAAAACCTGGCATCCAGAAGTTCGTTCGGCAGCTTCATCAGAGATTCCGCAAACTTTTCCGGTGACTGGCGATCACCCGCAGGGGAATCATCGGGAAGCCCGGTTTGCCCGGCCCCGGCGCTGCGATTCGCATACAGCGATTCAAATTTGGCAATAATCTGCCGTACCGAGTTAATCGATATTCCCGTCCTGGCGGCAATGTTTTTCTTGCCGCAATGCTGCATATGCAGGCTTAAAATCTGCCGGATCCTTTCCGGCGGCAGATGCCGTTTGTCGTTATCCATAATTAACCTCGTAAATTTCAATGCGCCCGTCTGCGCATCCGGGAATATCATAACCCGGCCCCGGATCAGCGATATTAATCTCTGTTGAACAGGACGCGGAGCTTTATGCTTCGGGAGGTGCGGATTATCATTTCTTTCTGTAGTTTCATATAGTATCTGTATTGACGGCATTCTGTGATATTGAGGAGGATTGCTTTATAATTACGGCATCAGGCGATCTTTGAGATTCGGATACTATCCCCTGATTCAGCCGCCGGAGAGGCAGGCGGCAGGGACGGCAGACGGAGCGGAGCCGGCCGTCGGTCCGGTTTCCGCCCCTGAAACCGGCCGCGGATCAGCCGGAAGCGGAGTTTATGGATGATAAGGAATTCAGAAATTCTGGGAAATGAGGACAGATACGCTGAATATAGTTCGGTCAAACCCTTTATTTACCGGGCTTCCGGCGTTTTCGCGGGAATTTCAGGAGGGGGATTTTGCAGGCGAACGGAACCGCCGCGGCTGTTTGCGAACCTGCGGAACCGGGAGAAGATATCAGATGTCTGCGTTTAAATCACAATCCGGCAGTAATTGGAAGGCGGCTGCAAATTTGTCAGCCAGTTTTTCGCCCGACCGTTTTTCGGCGGCTTTTTCGGTGGTTTTTTCGGCGGCGGCTTTTTCGGCGGCGGCTTTTTCGGCGGCGGCTTTCTCTCCAGTATCCTGAGATAGCAGCCCGGAGCATAGAAGCATGAACCGTCCTTCGAGGCCGGGATCAGACACCGCAGCACCAGATCCGGATAATGCCCGGCAACAAAAAGCTCTTTCGGAAAGCGATTAGCCGGATGCCCTGTGATAATCGGCGTCTTTGCCGGCTGATGTTCCGGAAACGGTTCTTCCTCGGACATGATTTTTAGCAGGTAATCCCTGCCGAACACCGGGACGCTGCCGATTTCGACATCCTCCTGAATCTCTTCTTCAGTAAACCCCGGTATGACCTCGTTCCTGACCGCATCTCCGCCGCCAGGGGGCTGTGTTTTGACGGATTCTTCGGTCAGCGGCTTTTTAAGATCCTCTTTGGTAACAACACCCGCATCGTTTTCGGCATTCTTTTTGTTTTCGATTTCCTGTAATCTCAGCGCTGACTGCAGGGCGAGCATATACTCAGAGAAATTATCCTCTGTCATCTCGGCCTGACCGGGAATAACGATTTTTGAGAATCCCTTCAGCGAGTTTGCTTCAGCGGCCAAATTGCGGAGAAGGAACCCGGATTCTTCGTCAGTGAACGTCACATAGCGATCGGCATATTTTTTGCGCCGCTCGAGAAGTTTTTCCATGAAGGACGGCAATGTTACGCTCTCCTTCACGTCTTTTGCATTCGCATGTTTTTTGCTGCTGGCTTCAAAGAGGTCATTCGATATTATCAGACGCCAGTCATCCGGTATCTGAAAGGTTTCCATCAGATGTCTGATCAGGTCATCTTCCGTCAGGTCTCCAATCTCCCTGATTTTTTCTTTGAGCTCTTTTATCTCTTTGGTCTCTTTGGTATTTTCAGTCAGATCAATCTCAGGGAACTGCTTAAGCAGCTGTTCAATCCGATCTTCCTTGCAGGTCTGCTCGAACAGGGAAAGATACTTTTCGTAAAGCCGATATTCGCTGTTACAGTTACAGCAGAGATCAATATCGGCAAGAACCCTCCGGTAATAGGGAAGCACAAGTTCCGGAATAAGGGCATGGGTTTCAATTACTTTGATTTTGATTTTGCCGCCGGGATAATTTTTAACCTCGGCAAAGGCGATGCGGGCAAATTCCGCCAGGATGTCTCCTCCGGGCAGGTTCAGAGAACGAATATGCCGCGTATAGGTTCCCCAGAGATAACACCTGATACCCGGGCGCTCATACTTCTTCCTGAGGAGATTAATCGCTGCCGGTGTGGGGACAAACACAATTTTGGATGATGTTGCTATCACCAGGAAACAATAGAGTGGTAAAATCTTCATCGGTTGTTACCTTCGGGTATCAGTTCGGGATTGCGGTACCGGTCAAAGTAAGGCAATCCCGTCTCAGTTCTTCAATTCGCTTTAGCTGCCTCTCCTAATTCTCCCCGATTTTTCTCATTCATAATCAGACACCTCTCGTTTTTTCGATCAAATATTGTGAAATTTCGGCGTTTTTGCCAGCCCACCCCCTCGGGGGTGGGCTGGCAAACCCTGCTGACCAGGGCCAGTGCTATCAACCAGGATCTGACCAGAACCAGACCCAGGGGGGATCAAGAATTTCAGAAGCGGGGGTAAAAGGATAATGAGAACTGAGGGGCACGAAAAAGCACTAGGGGTGGTCACAGAGGGGGAGAATTTCCATTCTGTCCGTATACTCTGATGCTTGACTGGTTTCATTTGAAGAAACACTGTCTTGAGCTCCTCAGCATGTGCATTATCGGGGGCAAGAAGAATTTCAGCATTCAGTACGAGATTAAGAGAAACCTCTTCCGCAGGCTGTTTGCGGGTGATGTTGACGGCGCAAAACAATACCTTGACTCATTGCCGGACGGCCATGTCAAAAACAAGAATATTCTTCAGTCTTTGTCAGACTATCTTGAACGGAGACGCGATTCCATTGCCTGTTATATTCTGAGGCACGAAATGGGGCTGCGCATTTCAAGCAATCCCGTGGAAAAAGCCAATGACATGCTGGTATCCAGACGTCAAAAAGGCAAAGGTATGAGCTGGTCCCGTAATGGAAGCTGGGGGCTTGCCGGCATTACTGCAAAGTATCTGAATAATGAGAGCCGGAACTGGAATGAAAACCACAGCATGTCGTTTAAAATGTACCCAAGATACGGCTCGCTTTTTTGTGCCAACGATGATGTAGCAGAATTGCCAAAGGCGGCATAAAATGAGATTCCGAAACCGAGCAATAGCATCGGTGACTTTTATGGCCGCACAGGTCGAAAAAAATGTATTACCTCTCACAAAAAAATCGTTCCGAAGCATCCCGCAGAACCCCGTGACAAACGGCTCAGTTCGGAAACGGTCTCGGGACGCCGTTAATCGGAGCCTCCGGAATGCACCTTGAAATACCGGTTCGTCGCCAAATCGTCACTCATCTTCTGCTCCTGCTTCACCTCCCGGGCCAGCTTTTCCTGATGTCTCTTTTCTATCAGAAATTCAATGGCCTTCCTTTTGGCCTGGAGCTCCTGGTAGAAGGCGAGACGCTTGGCGGTTTCTCCCTGCACCTTGCGGAGACCGTCCAGCTGCTCCTGGGAAATCTTGTCCAGCCGCCCGATAAAGGAGGTGAAATGACTGTAGGAGGAGGTGGCTACCGGGCCCTGCAATCCCTTATTGGTAAGCTCGGAGGAATAGAATGACCGGTACTGGTTTAGAGCGTCCAGCTGTCTTTTAAAGCTGCGTTCGGATTCCAGCGCCATCAGATAAGCGTTTCTGGCCTCATCCTCCTTGTCCCGGAGTCTTTCCAGAAGAAGACTTAAAGCATTGCTCATGACATCCTCGCCGTAACCGCAGCCCTTCCCGCTGTCATTATTCCGTCATTATTTCGTCCCGTCATCATCTCGTCATTACCTCATTATTGTCCCGCAGGCTTCCCGGGGGCCGCTACTGCATCAGCGTCTGGCAGAGCTGCTTCAGGCCGTCCACCGAGTCTTTGTAGGGAATAACCTCCTTCATCTTCTGCTGGAGGAAGCTGTCAATATAAGGCTTCATCTTAATGGCCCGGTCAATGCGGGGATCCGCTCCGGCCTGATACGCGCCGATGGAAATCAGATCCCGGTTCTGCTCGTAAAGGGAATAGCATTGCTTCACCGCCCGGGCCATGTTCATGTGCTCTTCGGAGGTTACCATGGGCATAACGCGGGAAATGGACTTCTCCACGTCAATGGCCGGATAGTGCCCGCTGTCCGCAAGAGCCCGGGACAGCACAATATGACCGTCCAGGATGGCCCGGGCCGAATCGGCGATGGGATCCTGCAGGTCATCGCCTTCGGTGAGCACGGTGAAGAAAGCGGTAATGGAGCCCTGCTTTTCCGAACCGTTGCCGGCTCTTTCCACCAGGGCCGGCAGCCGGGCAAACACCGAAGGGGGATAGCCCTTGGTGGCCGGCGGCTCCCCGATGGCCAGAGCGATTTCACGCTGAGCCTGGGCATAACGGGTCAGAGAATCCATGAGGAGCAGCACGTCCTTGCCCTGATCCCGAAAATATTCCGCAATGGCCAGCGAGGTTTCGCAGCCCTTAAGCCGCATCAGAGGGGAAGCGTCTGCCGGAGCCGCTACCACCACCGAACGGGCCCGGCCCTCCTGCCCCAGGATATCCTCAATAAATTCCTTTACCTCACGGCCGCGCTCCCCGATAAGCCCTACCACCGTAACATCGGCGGCGGATCCCCGGGTCATCATCCCTAAAAGCACCGATTTCCCCACGCCGGATCCGGCAAAAAGCCCCATGCGCTGCCCCTTGCCCACGGTGATCACCGAGTTTATGGCCCGCACTCCCACGTCCATGGGATCCTTGATGGGCTTCCGGGCCAGGGGATTCATGCGCTGCGGGGTAAAATTCTCCCGGCGATCCCTGATGAGAGGCCCGAGACCGTCAATGGGCTGACCGATGCCATCGATTACCCGTCCCAGAAGATGCATGCCGTAGGGAATGGCGCTGCCGGAGGAGATGGGGGTAACCCGGGCTCCGGGCACCACTCCCTTAAGATCCTCCGAAGGCATAAGATAGATTTTGTCGCCGGCAAACCCTACCACCTCGGCATCCATGGTGCCCGAGACGGTTTCGATGCGGCAGATGGAGCCCACGGCGGCCCTGAGCCCCACCGCCTCCAGGGTCAGGCCCACCACCCGGGTAAGTCGGCCGGAAACCCGGGGACTCTCGGGGCCGCCGGGGATCATGCAGTTCTGCAGACTGTCCAGAATGCTCATGACTTAGCGCCTCCGGGAGCGGGGCTTACTCCGGATCTCACGGGTTTCCTGCCCCCCGGGGCCGGAGAAATGCCCCCCTGAGCCGGAGACACCGCCCGGGGCGGCTCCGGAGGAGCTTCCTTAGGAGGTTCGGCCGCCTTAAGAACCTCCTCGCAGGAGGGATCCTGAGCGAAGGAGGAGTTTTGAGAAGCATCATGCCGCCGCTCCCGGTTCATGGCCAGAAACTCCGCCAGAAAAGCGTCAATTCTTTCTTCAATATTGATTTCAATGCTGCTCATGGCCACATCAGCCCGGAGATCTCCGGGCTTAAGGGAGGGATCCGGCACCAAGCGCACGGCGGGATTGTTAAGAATGACTTTGACTTCGTCAATGAAGGCAGGATTAATGCTGACCGACACATCTCCGGAGGCAGCAGGCAAAAGCCGGCAGGCCTCGGCAATTTCCATGGCCGCATAATCGGCGCTTTTGCTCACCTCTCTCTTAATAAAGGCCCGGGCCAGTCTGCCCGCAAGATAGATAAGCTCCGAAGCTGTTTCCTCATCCAGATCATGAATGGGCTTTACCAGATGATTGGCGTAGGAACAGAAACGGGCGGCCTGAAGCTGCATTTCCGCCATCCCGGCCTTAAGTCCCTCATCGTAGCCCTGCCGGAGCCCCTGCTCCCGGCCGTCTTTTTCGCCGGCGGGCACCCCCTCGGCATGACCGGCCTCAAAGCCCAGCTTTTTGCCCTCCCGGAAACCATCGTCATAGGCCCCCTTGCGGATCTCCTCGATTTCCGCCAGAGTCGGCATGCTGGCCCGGATCTCAGCTTCCTCCCGGGCCCGTTCCCGGTTCCGCTTCTCATTCTCCATGCCCTGCTCATACCAGTCGCTGGCATACCCCATGGCATTGGTGCTTTTTTTACGGGCTTCAGTGCCGACATCATTGAGATACTCGAACTGCATCAGGGAGGGGTTGTCATGTTCGCTCATAGGAAACTTTCACCAAAATTTGCAAGAAAAACGGGCCGGCGCCAAATAAAAAAAGCCGCGGAGGCGGTGCTAAAAAGCAGCGGCAGCCGGTCAGAAAAGAATCCGGCTGCCGGGACAGCAAAAACCTGCCTGACACTGGCATCATTATTATCCCCGAGCCTTTCAGCAGAAACCGGCGGACATTGCTGAGAGAGATTACACAAAATTGTCTCCGCCGCCCACGCCCAAGACGATCTCGCCGCTGTCGGCCAGTCTTCTGGCAATGGTAAGGATTTCCTTCTGCGCGGCCTCCACATCGCTGATGCGCATGGGCCCCATGGTCTGCATATCCTCCTTGAGGGTTTCTGCGGAACGCTTGGACATGTTCTTGAAGATCTTCTCCTTGAGATTGTCGTCCGCCCCCTTGAGAGCCTTTTGCAGGAGATCTCCCGACACCTCCCGGAGCAGGGTCTGAATGCCGCGGTCGTCCACGTCGATAAGATTTTCAAAGACGAACATGAGATCCTGGATCTGCTGACTCATCTCCTCATCGTTATCCCGGATGGCATCCATAAGCTGGCCTTCGATATTGGTATCCAGGTAGTTCATAATGGAAGCCGCCGCCTTGAGACCGCCCATCTTGGCTGCCTGAGCGCTGGAGGATCCGGCAAACTGCTTCTCCATGATTTCGTTGAGTTCCTGGAGAGCCGCCGGCTGCACTTCCTCCAGATTGGCAATGCGCATAATGAGATCCAGCCGCACCGGTTCCGGAAACTGGCTCAGGATTTCCGCGCTCTGCTCCGGCTCCAGATATGACAGCACAATGGTCTGAATCTGGGGATGCTCGTTCTGGATAATGGTAGCCACCTGCCGGGCGTCCATCCACTTCAGGGAATCCAGACCGTGAGCTCCGGAACCCATGATGATCTGATCCACGAGATTGCCGGCCTTGTCCTCGCCCAAGGCAGCGGTAAGAGCCTTCCGGACAAAGTCCTGAGAACCGATGCCGATGTTGGAGTACTTCTGAATGTCCTCCAGAAAAAGCCGGTGCACCGCTGACACCTTCTCATTGCTGAAATCCGTCATGGAGGCCATAGCCATACCCAGCTTCTGCACCTGCTTCGGCTCCAGATGCCGGAAGATGCCGGCGGCATCCTCCTCGTTAAGGCTCAGCATCAGCACGGCGGCCTTTTCAATACCGCTCATGGAGGTCAGTATCGTTCTCTGCTCGTCGGAAAGCTCGGTCTTGCTGAGCGCCCCGCCTTTGCTGCCACCGCCGCTGCCGGCGTTCTTGTTTGCGGCCATGATTATTTCACCTCATTCACAGAAACCCAGTCCTTGACCACCTGCGCCGCCAGATCCGGCTCATTGGCCACCAAGGCCCGCACCGCCTTAAGGAGATCCTCATCCTTATGGAGCTCCGGAAGAACAATCTGGCCGTTCTTGATATCGTAAAGCGCCAGAGGCCCGTCCTCGTTTCTGACCAGAAGATTGAGGTCGTCATCCCCCTCCAGAGCCAGACCGTTGTCAAGATCCGCCTCCTTCCCGGCTTCGTCAGGCGACTTGCGGTTTATGAGATTCATTACCAGAGGCCGCACCAGGAACATCAGAATGGCAATGATAATGAGAGCGGAAATGCCGATGCGGAGAGCCTTCTCAAAAGCCGGCCGGTCATAGAAGGGAGTTTCCGCGAAGTCCTCGGCCTCCTGCTGGAAGAATTTCACCGTATGAACCGCCAGAGTATCCCCCCGGGCTTCATCAATACCGAGACCGTTTCTAAGAAGATCCGCAATTTTGGCCAGCTCTTCCTGAGTGCGGGGCACCCGGGCCGGATTGCCGTCCTTGTCGGTGCCATCCTTGTAATTAACGGCCACGGAAACGCTGAGACGCTCAATGCTGCCGCTCTTCTTCTGGGAGTGGCTGATGGTGGTATCCACCTCATAGTTTCTGGTGGCGCTCCGGGAGGAATTCCCCTGAGATCCGATATTGATGCCGTTGGTTCTGACGCCGGTGGCAGCCGCATCCCCGGGATTGACCTCGGGAAGCTGGGCATTGGCCGGCGGCTGATTGGTAGCCGCTCCGGGAACGCCGCTGGGTGTACGGGAGGAATTCAGCTCCTCGGATACCTGCTCGGAACGGATGGTGGGAGTGTTGTTGTAGGTCTGGGAGGTTTTTTCCTCATCCACATTGTCAATGGCCACTGCCACCATGGGAGTAAAGTTGTTATAGCCCAGAATCGGGGTCAGAATCTCCTCGATCTTGAGCTTATACTGATTTTCCTTCTGACTCTGGAGCTCTGTGGCTCTTCTCATGGCCTGAGAGGCCGCATCCATGGAACCGGAATTAAGAAGGCGGCCGTTCTGGTCGATCAGGGTGACCCGGGAGGGATCCAGTCCCTGCACCGCCGCGGCCACACTGTCCACAATGGCGTCAACCTCGCTGGGGGAAAGAGTGCCGGAGCCGGCCACCTTGACTGTCACCGCCGCTGAGGGATGCCGGGCTTCCCGGGTGAAGACGTTCCGGGGCGGAATGGCCAGAAGCACCTTCGCATCGGAGATTTTGCGATTATTTTGGAGCATGCTGGCAATCTGCTGCTCCCGGGCGTATTTAAGACGTTCCTCCTCCTTGCGGGCGCTGACGCCGAAGCTGGAATCCTCCAGAAGGATCTGGGAGCCGTCCCGGGGAGCAGATGACGTAATTCCGTCAACCGTCAGACCTTCGACGATCCTGTCATAGTCATCCACGGTTACGGACACTGTATTCTTTTTGCCGTCCCGGATTTCGTCAAAGCGGTATTCATACTGATGCTGCTTGAGATAGGCGATTACCGCATTAAGCTCCTCCTGTTCGGAATAGCTGCCCAGGGGACGCATTACCGGCTCCCGGCCCCAGAAAATGACAATAAGGGCCGCCACCAGCATAATGGCAAGACAGAGAATAATAATGACAGAACGCATGGCATCGGCATTCTGCAGCACTTTAAACGGGGAGGGCTTGGATACATTCACTCCGTCGGCCGCCGCTTCTCCTCCTTCGGCAACCGCAATCTCATTCTTGGCCATATTACCTCACCACCGGAAATCGTCCGTCTGGTCTTTTTATTTTAGAACTGCATCTGCATAACTGTCCGGTATGCCTCGGTCATCTTGTTTCTGAGCTGCACCGTAGCCTCCAGAGCAATGGAAGCCTTCTGGCTGGCAATCATAACATCAGCCAGGGTCATGGAGCGATCCCCCATGTCGAAACGATCTCTGGCGGTATCAGCCTTAACCTGAAGACTGTTAACATTGTCCAGAGCCTGCTTAAGCATATCTCCGAAATCCTGAGCCCCTGAGGTCTCCTTAAGCCCTTCGGGTTTTGCTTCCGGCATTCTGTGAAGGCTATGGAGGGTCTCGGCGCCGCCGGCCTCAAGACGCATTCTGTTCATATTCATCAGGATGGAACCGGCATCTATTGTATTACTCATAATCTGCTCCGTCTGTTATTTGACTCTAACTCTCTCCATAACGCCGCATTATTCCCGGCATCAGGTATTAAGCAAAAAGAGTGCCAGCTGTCAGAAAACGCTTAAGCCCGGCGGCAAATAAACGGGGACGGAACAGACAGGAAGCCCGAAATACCGGAAACATCCCGCATAAGCCTGCTGAATATAGCACGTCTTTCCCGGCCTTTTAAGAAAACTGGCTTGCTTTTGAAGAGCAACGCAAGAAATTCCGGAAAAAGACCGCCATCCGGAGAACACGGAGGAAGGCAAGGAAGATAAAGGACAGGAAAAGAACATCCCGAAACTCTGTTGTGGCTGATAAAAGCAATAATGACAGCGCCTTTTCATGGTGGTGCGCTCTTTATGGTGGTGCACTCTTCTATGATGGTGACAGTTGGGATCTGAATTTATTCTCCTCTGCCTATGCGAAGAATACCATGGTTAATCTCCGCAAAAATTGCGGAGCAAACTACTGCTAATCTCCGCAAATAATGTGAAGCAAGCTGTGACAGGCCTTCGTGCCAAAGAATGCGGAGAAAACCGTGGTTATTCTCAGCCAAAAATGCGGAGCAAACTACAGCTAATCTCCGCAAATAATGCGGAGATTCCATGTTAAGATCATTATGCACAGGTTTAAACAGCACTTTCAGATGTTTGCGGGGCTCTATGTACATCTACGACAATCAGGAATGGCCAAACTTCAGATGGGACGAACACGAGTTAGCAAAACCGCTTTTTGAGATTGCCTTTCTGATGGGCAGCATTATCGGGAAAATGAATTCTCTGGACTTTGCTTTTCAGAAGGAAGTCATTCTGGCAAGCATGACTGACGAGATCGTTAATTCCAGCAGGATCGAAGGGGTACAGCTGAATTATCAGGAAGCGCGCTCAGCGGTAGCGCATAAGTTTGATATTCCCTCTGTGCCGGAAACAGAAATCAGTCGTTATGTTGAGGGCATTGTGGAAATGATGATGAATGTCCGCTGCAATTATGATGCTGAACTGACCCTGGAAAGACTGTGCGGCTGGCAGGCAGCACTGTTCCCCGGAGCCTTTAATGGCAGGTATCGCATTAAAACCGGGGCGTTATGTGATGACAAATTGGGCCCTATGCAGATAGTTTCCTCAGTGCATGGCAGGCATAAGGTGCATTTCCAGGCTCCTGATGCTAAAAGGCTCCCGTCCCTCATGAACGAGTTTCTGAAATGGATTGCCAGAGACAGCGGAAATCCTCTGATAAGGGCGGCTCTGGCGCACCTCTGGTTTGTAACAATTCATCCCTTCGAAGACGGGAATGGCAGAGTTGCCAGAGCGATAACTGAGCTTATGTTAGCCCGAGCTGACAAATCCCCCCTGCGTTTTTACAGCATCTCCCGCCAGATTTTCCGGAACAGAGAGGAATACTATTTGATGCTGGAACGAGCTGAAAAGGGAGATCTGGATATCACCGCTTGGCTATTGTGGTTCTTAAACACCATCCGTGAATCCTTGCAGGAATCCTCAAAGCTCGTTGATAAAACCATAATCAGGGCTTTGGCCTGGCAGAAATACAACAGTGTGGCGCTTGATGATAATCAGAAAAAAATCGTTAACATGCTGATGGACGGTTTTGAAGGAAAACTGACTTCAGGGAAATGGGCCAAAATCTGCAAGTGCTCGCAGGATACCGCAACCCGGGCTATCAACTATCTTTTGAAAAACAATATTCTGGTTCGTTTAGGAGACGGCAGAAGCACCCATTATGTTCTTAAAATCATGAATGATGAGAAAAGAGAACAGCACTGAAGAAAAGTAGCATGACAACGGGGCAGGCAGCCCTGCCGTTCCTGCTTCGGTTCTCTTTCAGAACGGAGCTTTCAGAAGGAACTCAAAAAAAACTGTCCCGAAAAACACAGAGGACAAAACCAAAACGTTTTGCCCTCTGCTTTGCCGTCTTTAACAACCACCCCCGCCGGGGGTAACACTAAAGATTTGAAATTGACGATTTAGACCTGTTAAGACAGCGTCACCTTCGCAAAATGGCGTTTCCCCACCTGCCAGACAGCGGTGCCCGGCTCCACCAGGAAGGCCGGATCGGAAATCACCGTGCCGTCGCGCTTCACGGCATTCTGCTTCACCATGCGGAGACCGTCAGAGGAGGAGGCCACGAGACCGGCTTCTCGCAGGAACACTCCGATCTTCACGGATTCCCGGCCGTCAAGACTCAGAGAAACCTCTGGAACATCATCGGGAATGGCATTTTTGGAGAACCGCGCCACAAAATCAGCCTCAGCCTTGTCGGCGTCTTCGGCGGAATGGAACCTGGCAATAATCTCCTTGGCCAGCTTTACCTTCACATCCCGGGGATTTACCGTCCCGTTCTTTATGCCGTCCTTGAAGCCCTGAATTTCAGCAATGCTGGCCCGGCTCAGGAGGTCGTAGTAGTTCCACATCAGATCGTCGCTGATGCTCATGATCTTGCCGAACATGTCATTGGGGGCATCATGAACGCCAATATAGTTTCCGGCGCTCTTGCTCATCTTCTTGACGCCGTCCAGGCCCACCAGAAGAGGCATCATCATCACCACCTGCGGTTCCATGCCCTCCTCCTTCTGAAGCTCCCGCCCCATAAGAAGGTTAAAGCGCTGATCAGTGCCGCCCATTTCCACATCCGCCTTAAGCTCCACGGAATCCCAGGCCTGCAGCAGCGGGTAGATGAACTCATGAATGGCAATGGACTGCCCGGCCTCGAAGCGCTTCTTGAAATCGTCCCGCTCCAACATTCTGGCCACGGTCTGCCTGGAGGCCAGCTTCAGCATGCCCGAGGCTCCCAGCTTGCCCAGCCATGCCGAGTTGTAAACGATCTCTGTCTTTTCGCGATCCAGAATCTTGAACACCTGCTCGGCATAGGTTCTGGCATTTTCCTCGATCTTTTCCCGGGACAGGGGCGGACGGGTGGCGTTCTTGCCGGTGGGATCTCCCACGGAAGCGGTAAAGTCCCCGATAAGGAGAATCACCTGATGTCCCAGATCCTGAAAGGTCTTCAGCTTATTCAGAACCACTGTATGTCCCAGATGAATGTCCGGAGCGGTAGGATCCATTCCCAGCTTTATTCTGAGGGGACGGCCCAGGGAGAGCTTCTTTCTGAGCTCCTCCTCCGGTATTACGGCTTCGCAGCCGCGGGTTAATTCTGCCAATGCTTCGTCAACTGACAACATCGATTCCTGACTCCAATATAATCTTTGCCTGCGCAGGCCTGAAACCGGCAGCCCCGGTGCGCAAAAAACTCCTGCATTATACCTGATCTGCCGGGGGATTACAGGAAAAACAGATGCCCGGAACCGGAGCCTGCCGGTAAAAAGCCCGTCCGGTTTTTGTATTTCCCCGGAATATGGGGTAGTATGACGAAACGTGCAGAAGCGGGACAACTCCGGAGGCTTTATGACTTTTTATATCGGGCTGATGTCAGGCACCAGCATTGACGGCATCGACTGCGTGCTGGCGGATTTTAAAGAGGACGGAAAACCGGAATACGTCTCCGGTCTGGAAATGCCCTGGTCTCCGGAGGATCGCCGGATGTTCAGCGCCCTGACCGCTCCCGGCCCAGATGAAATTCACCGGGCGGGCATCGCCGGCTGCCGCTATGCCGAAAGAGCGGCGGAGGCGGTAAAAGCGCTTCTCGCCAAAAACAGTCTGTCCCCCGGGGATATCAGAGCCGTGGCTTCTCACGGCCAGACCATCCGCCATGAACCGGAACACGGTTTTACCGCGCAAATCGGCAATCATGCTCTTCTGGCGGCTCTCACCGGCATTGACGTGGTAGCAGATTTCCGGTCCGCGGACATTGCTCTGGGCGGACAGGGCGCCCCGCTGGTACCGGCCTTCCATCAGGAAATTCTTGGTTCGGCAGAGGATACCCGCTTTATCATTAATATCGGCGGCATCTCCAACGTTACCGCTCTCATCCCCGGCAGAAGGGTTACCGGCTATGACCTGGGCCCCGGAAACACCCTGATGGATCTTCTGGCCCTCAAGCTGTTTAACGCCCCCTGCGACCGGGACGGTCTTTGGGCTTCCCAGGGCCGGGTCAATGAAGCCGCCCTGAGCTTATTTACGGAGGATCCCTTTTTTAAAGCCACGCCGCCGAAATCCACCGGAAGGGAGCTTTTCAACGAACAGTTTCTGATGCGGTTCCCCGGCTTTGAAACCCTGCCGCCCCGGGACCAGCTGGCCACCGCCTGCGAGCTCACCGCCCGAAGCATTGCGGACGGTTTAAACTATCTGGAGGAAAAGGGAGACATCTACATCTGCGGCGGCGGCTGCCACAACGCATATCTGATAAAAAGAATAAGGGAGCTGGCCCTGAAGCGCGGCCACCGCAAGGTCACCACGGTCTCAGACCTGGGGATTAATCCCGATTTTCTGGAGGGGTTTGCCTTTGCCTGGCTGGGATACCGTTTCATAATGCGGCAGCCGGTGAACATGACCTCCGTCACCGGAAGCCGGGCTCCGGCCGTCATGGGCTGTCTCTATCCCCGGCCCTGCTGAAGAAAAGACCTCATTTCAGAGTCACGTTCCAGCCCTGAAGGAGTACCCGGTGTCCCTCCACATACTTCAGGCGGAATATTTCGGCGGTTTCGCGGGTGGCATCAATCCTGTCCGGGTACTCGGCATTGATCCTGTCATATTCCTCCTTCGTGATTTCCGCATAGGTTATGAAATCATCGTTGCGGCTGGGGCAGCCGTGCCACGCATAATACTGTCTCCGGGAATCCTCCCTGCGATAGCCGACGCCAAACCGCACTAGGTTTGAGATCAGCCGGGAATAGCCGCTGACGTCATTTTTCTCTTCTTTTTCTTCTTTATCTTCGCTGCTCATGATTTGTGCTCCTTAAATCTCACATGCAGCTCTCACAGCCAGCCGTCCCGCCGGTACCCCTCGGCCGCCTCCTGCATGCCGGCAGCAAGATCCTTTTCCGGGATAAAGCCCAGCTCCCGGACTAGCCGACTCCCATCGCAGATCCAGCCCTCCTGCCGGGCCTCCCGGCACTTATCCAGATTCCACTGGGGAGCCCGGGCAAGTCCGTGTCCGGTAAAGCGCTTAAGAACTGCATTGACGGCACCGGCGGTAACCGAAGATACAGCTGCAGAAAAAGTGATCACGGGGAGCGGCACCTGCAAAATCAGCGGGCGCCGCCAGCGGGGCCGGCCCAGAGCCGCGGTTACCGCTTCCCCCATGGCCCGATAGAACTCCTCCATGGTATAGACAGAGCCGTCGCTGACATGATAAACCCCGTGAGCCCCCGGACAGCACAGATAAAGCACGGCCCGGGCCAGGTCATCCGCATGCACTGCGCTGACCCGGAACTCTCTGTGCCAGCCGGGACAGAAGGCAAGGCCGGTTTTGGCAGCGCGGAACATGGGCAGAAGTCCCCGGTCTCCGGATCCGTAAATAATGGGCGGCCTCAGGGTAACCATTTGAGATCCCAGTTCTCTCCCGAGAATCTCCTCCGTAAGAAGCTTCGACCAGCCGTAGGCGGATACCGGAGATGGCATCACGTCATCCGGAGCTCCCGGGGGATCCCGCCAGGGGCCGGTGGCCGCCTGACTGGACACCAGCGTAAAACGAAACCCGGGATTAAGCCGACCATCCTCCCGGAGACTCCGGAGAGCTTTTGCAAACTGCCGGGCCATGACGGCATTGGCGCGGAGGTAGTCCTGCTGAGAAAAGCCGAACAGGAGCGCCGCAAGGTGAATCACGATATCCTGACCGGTGAGGGCCTCGTAAAGCCCGGTTCCCGCAGCAAAATCCGCCTCCCGGATCTTAACCCCGGAGGGGAGATTCTGAGTGGCGGAGGAGGCCCGGACTAAACAGGTGACCTCCGCCCCGGCTTCCAGAAGCAGGGGGAGAAGATGACGGCCCACAAAACCGGTGCCTCCGGTAAGAAGAACCTTCTTCCCATTAAAGAAGGAAAAGCGTTCCTCGGTATCTGAACTCATAAATGTCTCCGGTTAATGATCCTGAAGATAAGACGATGCGGGAGAAAATTCCGGGGATGGCGCGGGAGATTCCTTTAAGTCTTCCGGCCCGTCTCTTGCCGCCAGAATATAACTGAGGGCCTCCTCCGGGGAACAGGGCCGGCTTTTGTCAGGATCGATAAAAATGCAGTACCGAAAAAACACCGCTGCCATTAAAAGCTCCAGAGAGGCCGGCTCCTTCATTCTGGCAAGGCGCTTACGGGAAGCTAAGGTCTTTTTGTCAATGGTAAGACCGTAGCCGCTGTAAAAGGGTTCCCCGAAGCAGGTTACCCGGCAGCCCTGCATCAGAGCCTCAAGACCGGTGCCGGAGGTAACGGTATATACGTTTCTGAAGCGCTTCAGGAGCCTGATGACGTTTACGGTTCCGGAAATGATATTCACCCCCAGCTTTTTCAGCATTTCCGGGGGGAAGTACCCCCGCCCCAGACCGGCGACCACGTTGGGATGCACCTTGACATAAACATGAGCCGCCCCGGCCTTGTTCACGGCCTCTGACAGCATTTCCCTGAAGGTTTCCGGGGAGGCGTTTCCCAGAGAAACGGAAGCATCGTTAAAGGTCTGATCAATCACCAGAATGGCATCCTCCGGAATATTGTCAGACAAGGCACCGGTAACGGCAGGGATTATCCGGGGTTCGGACATGCTTTTTCCGGCGCCCGGCTCCGCATTTCCGGTTCTCTCCGTTCTCTCTCCTTCCCCCTCGTTTCCGTCATTCTGCTCATTCCTATCATGCCGCGCATTGTACTTTACGATCTCATGGGCGGTGATGAATTCCCGGAGCTTCCGAGCCCGGGACGCCAGCTCCGGAGTAAACCATTCCTTGCTCCGGATCATGATATCCTCAAGCTCTGAATCTGAAAACACATCATAATAGATGCCGGTACGGTCAAGAACCAGGGAGACCACCCTCTCATCGCTGCCCCGGAATGCCGTGGCCACGGACTTGATAAAACCGTCTTCAAGAGCATAGTAGGGAATGCCGTGTTTCCGGGCATACCGGCGCGCCCTCTCTGCCGTGGGCTTATGGCCCCAGCCTGCCGCAGCCGGGCGATCTACCCCATCAAGAAAGATCTGAATACCGTTAATGGCTGCTATGGGAGCGCTGAAAATGATGCAGTTTCGAATACCGCCTAGCCCCAGAAGCTCCAGAGATTTTTGCACGGCCAAACGTACGCCCGCACGGGTACGGAGATCAGCGGTTATGAGAGCGTGATCCCGGGCCAGCTGTAAAACAGTATCCCGCAAGGACTCTCTGGCGCTCCCCTCCGAAGGATCCTTACGGACGACATCCTCCGGGAGGGAAGCCGCGCTATTATCAGAGGAACGAGGGAAAAAAGGAGAAAGAAGGAGATTTCCGATCCCATGCCACAGCGTTTCCGGACGCCGGAAGTCCTGGGGAGCCCGCAGAAACTCCTTTATTTCTGCCATTACCCTGTCTGCCACCTCTATGTCCGCCGCCGTAAGTTCCTTCCCGCTAGCCTCCGGGGATCCTTGAAACGCCCAGAGCTCATCTGAAAGCAGGTGTTCCAGCCGGGTGGAACCATCAGGAAGAACAGCGTCAAGAAGAAGCGCACCGGGAAACTCAGACGTATCCGCAAAAACCCAGAGCCGGATACCGCATTCCTGAGCGACCCTCCGGACAGCGCGGTGCCAGGGAAGTCCTCGGTCATAAAGGAGGAGATCCGTAACGGCCCGCTCCCTGATAAAACTCCGAAGAAATGACGGCAGTTTGTCCGGGGTCTCCCGGAAGATCTTATTTTCAGGGATGCGTTTTCCTCGGGTCAGGGATTCTCTCAGGGATCCCGCGGGCACAAAAGCGCGTAACAAAGATAAAAATGACAACCGCTCCAGAGCTTCCCCTCCGGAGAGATTAAGAAAGGAGGTGTCATACCCGAGAGAACGGAGCCGCCAGCCCAGTTCCCGGAAAAAGCTCCCCGGAGGGCCCTCCAGCAGAAGAAAGCTGCGGGGACTGAATTTTAGAGACTCCCTGTCATATATATCATTGCCCGTATCGCTGCCTGTGCCATACGTACCGTTGCAGATATCCGTGTTTGCTCTTAGATTTTCCGCCAAGTTAGTCACTCTGGTGCCTTAAATGCCGTCATTGCCAAAGCTGTTGCATTTTCCTTATAGTCCGCCTGCCCCGAGAATCCGCGCTGGAATGATAAAAGGGACAGACTCCGCATTCCGCATGATTCTGACGCAAAAACCCCGGGGCCGCAAATATTTTATCCCGAAGGCGGGAGATCCGGCGGTTTTCTGGGGTTTTTACCGAAACGGCATTTTTTAAATCAGGTTTTAGCCCCCTGTCCGGATATGTAAATAATTTTAATATATTTAATCACATTTTTAAGTATTGACTCAAAAATAAATATTCGATCATCATTACTGATAATTGACAACAATTGCGGGGGCAAGTAAAATCTGAGAGATTATTATGGCGGGATTGTGTTCTGTCACAGCCCCTGCCGATCCGGTTTCAGAATACGGCTCCGCTTCCGCGGAAGCGGGCGTCTCATCCGGATTGAAGCAGGATTTTTAAAAGCTTCTGGAGCGCGGCCGCAAAGGAAAGGAAGCGCCTTAATAATTGCAGAGATCTGCGGAACCGGCGCGGTATCAGGTTGTCATATTTATTGAAACGCTCCCGCAGAAGCGGCAGCTTACAGCGCTCCGGAATCCGGACGCCGGTATCCTGTAACACAAATCTGATTACTGCCTGAGCTTTTGAGAAGTTATACAAAGTACTAGGATAACGTTTTGAGTTCATTTATCAGTTTTCCAGTTGCCATTGTCGGCGTGGCCTGCCGCCTTCCAGGCGGGGTTCGTTCGCTTGACGATCTGTGGTCAGTTCTTTCCCGGGGCTGCGATGCGGTAACCGAAGTGCCGCTTTCCCGCTGGGACACATCCCGCCTGAAACACCCCCGGAGAGACATGCCCGGCCGTTCTGTTACCGTCAGTGCCGGCATCGTTGAAGATATCTATGATTTTGATCCGTTTTTTTTCGGGATCTCCCGCACCGAGGCCGAGGCCATGGATCCGCAGCAGCGTCTCCTGCTGGAGCTCACCTGGGAAGCACTGGAGGATGCCGGCATTCCCCCGTCATCGCTGTCCGGCTCCGATACGGCTGTTTACGTAGGCGCCGCCTCCCCCGATGCCGGCACCAGCCATGCCGATGACATCTGTGCCACCACGCCGTACAGCATGACAGGCACCAACCTCAGCATTATTTCAAACCGCATATCCTATATTTACAATTTCCACGGTCCCAGCATGACCATAGATACCGCCTGCTCGTCAGCCATGCACGCCCTGCATCAGGCCTGCATGACTCTGGCCTCTGGCGGCGCCGGCATGGCGGTGGCCGGCGGTGTGAACGTACTCCTGTCTCCGTACCCCTTTGTGGGCTTTTCGCAGGCTCATATGCTGTCTCCGGAAGGACGCTGCAAGGTTTTTGATGCCGCAGGCGACGGCTATGTCCGGGCTGAAGGAGGCGGCATTGTGATTCTGGAGCCTCTGGACAGGGCTCTGGCTCAGGGACATGATATCCGCGGGGTTATCCGGGGCATTGCCGTTAACAGCGACGGCCGCACCCAGGGCATTGCTCTGCCCAGCGAAGCCGCTCAGGAGGCTCTGCTCTCCGGCCTTTACGAGGCAACGGGAATCAGTCCGGAACGTCTGGCCTATATGGAGGCTCACGGCACCGGAACCGCCGTGGGGGATCCCATTGAAACCGCCGCCATCGGCCGGGCTCTGGGTCAGCGGCGTGATACCCCCCTGTGGGTAGGCTCGGTAAAATGCAATCTGGGACATCTGGAAACCGCCTCCGCCATGGCTGGTCTCATGAAAGCCCTGCTGATCCTGCGGGAACGGAAAATTCCGCCCCAGATACATCTCAATAACATCAATCCCGCCATTGACACCGCCGGACTCAATCTCAGGTTCCCTCTTAAGACGGAGGAACTCCCGGTGGTTTCCGGACTTCCCCTCATCGGCATTAATTCCTTCGGCTTCGGCGGATCCAATGGACACCTGATAGTGGAGGCCGCGCCCTCGGAAGCCGGGAAGCAGGACTGTCAGACATCTGAAATGCCGCCGCTTTTCCTTTCCGCCAGAAGCGAAGAGAGTCTCCGGAAGCTGGCCGGCGCCTATGCCACTGAAATCGAAGCCCGGCCTGAGTCCTTCCGCGATCTCGCCGCCGGAGCCGTGTTCAGACGAGATCTCCTTTCCCGGCGTCTCGTTACCGCCGGAGAAACTCCGGAGACCGTGGCCGCTGCCCTCCGGATCTATGCTGAAGATGCAGATGCCGCATCCCCGGAGACGGTTTCCGGAGAAGCAGTTCCTTCATCGGACAAGCCGGTTAAGACAGCCTTTGTATTCTCCGGAAACGGCGGACAGTGGGCCGGCATGGGGCGGGACATGATGAAAAACCCCGCCTTCGCCGCCCAGGTTCGGGAAATCGCCGCGCTCATGAAGCCCTTGTCCGGACAGGATCTTCTGGAACTCATGAATACCGTCTCCCCCGAAGATATGTCCCGCACGGACGTGGCCCAGCAGCTCCTCTTTACACTGCAGGCCGGACTCTGCGCCGCTCTGGACGCTGCCGGAATCCGCGCTGATGCCGCCTTCGGTCACAGCGTGGGCGAGGTGGCCGCTGCCTGGTATACCGGGGCAGTGTCGCTCCCCGAGGCTGTGCGTATTATCTACTGCCGCAGCAAGCATCAGGAAAGCACTGCCGGGGCCGGACGCATGGCGGCCGCCAGCATCAGCCCCGAGGAAGCCCGGGAGCTTATGGAAAATTATCCCGGAGTGGAGCTTGCGGGCAGCAATGCCGCTGATGCGGTAACCCTGAGCGGTGATGCCGCCGCCCTGGAAAAGCTCGGTGCCGCGCTTAAAGCCCGCCGGATTTTCTTCAAGATGCTGCCTCTTAACTATGCCTTCCACAGCTCCGCTATGGATCCGGTGCATGAGGATCTCATCAAGGATCTCGGGAATCTTAAGACTCAGACTCCTGCTCTCTGCTTTATTTCCTCCGTCACCGGAAAGGAGCATCATGAAGGATGCCCGGCCTCCTACTGGTGGGAAAACGTCCGGAATCCGGTGCTCTTCCGGGAGGCCGAACAGACCGCCATCACCCTGGGAGTCCGGCACTTTCTGGAAATCGGACCTCACAGCATTCTGCTCCGCTATCTCAGAAGCGGCCTTGACCGGGCAGACGCGGCAGACGGCGGCGCCATTGAAGGCTGGGTCGGCGGAACGCTGTCCCGGATGAGCGGCGCGGAACAGTTCCAAAGCTCCTGGAAGAACGCCTGGGTTCACGGCTGGCCTCTGGATCTTAAAGCCTGCTTTGCCGGCCCCGGTAAAGCACGGGATCTGCCCCGCTATCCCTGGAACAATCAGGACTGCCGTCTCGCCCCCACTCCGGAATGTCAGGGCTTTGTCGGGAATTCCGGTGATCACCCGCTTCTGGGACGCCGGATCAGCCGTCAAAAGGTCTGGGAAAATGTCATCGACCCCGAAAGCTTCCCCTGGCTTCGGGATCACAAAATCGGGAACACCGTTTACTATCCGGCGGCGGCCTTTCTGGAAATGGCTCTGGCCGCGGCAAAAAACGCTGATCCGGATGAAAAAAAGCCGGCTCTGCTGAACACTGCTATTTTAAGACCGGTGATACTCCGGGAACGCGAACCCGTGGTTCTTCGCACTGTGATTGACGATACCGACGGCGAGATCCGGATCATGTCCCGCGGCTACATGAGAGACGAACCCTGGACACTGAATGCCCGGGGCCGCATTGTTTCTTCCGGGAGCAGAGCCATGACCTGCAAGGACGCCGGGAATCCCGCCGGATTCGGGAGGCCCGTTGCCGCTGATAAGGTTTATACCCTCACCGAAAAGGCCAATATGGCCTACGGCCCCGTGTTCCGTCCGCTGGAAAGCTGCTGGCAGAACGGCTCGGAAATTCTGGCCCGGTTCCAGCCCCCGGTCACTCCAAATTCGGCCTGGGAAAACGGCATGCTGATACCGCCGCCTCTTCTTGACGGCGGGCTCCAGCTCCTGTTCCCTCTGATTCAGGATCTTATTGAGGAATGCCCGGCCCCGAGAATGCCCTGCTGGTTCGATCGCTGCGTACTCACGAGGCCGGGACGGCCGGCCTTCGCCCTGGTCCGCCGGGTCAGGGCCTCTATCCGCACTGTGGTCTGCGATCTTTATCTTCTGGATGAAAACGGCCGGGAGCTTTTCCGGCTGGAGGGCGGTCAGGCCCGCGCCGTGGAGCAGCTTAAAGCGCCCGCCCCCTCATCCTATGCCACCTTTGCCGTGCCGGCGCCGCATCCTCAGAATGCGGAGGCTGACGGACGCGCGGCTATTACGGAGCTCGCTGAGACAATCCGGATCCAGGCTCAGGATTTGGCCCGGGACAGCGATTTCCGCCGTTTCTGCGATGAAATCCTGCCCCTTCGGGAAATGACTGCCCTGACTCTGGCGAAGGAGCTTCGGGACGGAAATGCCGGCTTCCGCTTTGCCGATCTTGCCGTGCATCTCGAAGAGTATCTGAGCTCCCGGGATGCCGCCTTCACTGACAGCCTGCCCTCCTTTGCGGATATCTGGAACACCCTGATGGCAGAATCCCCGGAAAGCTCCGCGGCAAACCTGCTCTTGTCCAATGCTCACCGCATTCTGCTGGGGGATGAAGTTGCTCCGCTGCCGGAGGATCATCCGCTCCGAGCCGAATACCGCCGGCAGGAATACCGTCATGACGGCGAGCTTGCGGCCTATGCTCTCGAGGAATATCTCGCCGGGACGGCATCAGCTGTTTCAGTGCTGGAAATCGATGCCGACGACTCCTCTCTCGCCCGGCTGATGTCTCCGGCGCTCCGGCGTCATCAAAGGATCCTCGCCGGAAAGAACGAAAACGCGGAAAAGAATCTCCGTCTTCTTCTGGAGGGAGCGGGTGCCGCTTTCCGGGATGCGCCGCTGGAAACCCTGAAATGGGATCCCGAAACTGCGGAGTCTCCGGTAAAGGCGCATGCCCTCGTGGCCTGCCACTGTCTCCATGAGGCGGATGACATTCCCCTGACTCTGAAGCGCTGTCATAACGCCTTGCATAGCAACGGGCTTTTCATACTGGCGGAAAACACTCCGAATATTATTGATGACCTCCTCCGGGGTCAGCATGATTCCTGGTGGATCTCAGATCCCGACAGATCCGGGGCCGTATCCCGGCTCATGACTCCGGAGGAATGGCACCGGGCTCTGGAAAATGCCGGCTTTGCCGACATTCAGGAAATTCGCCCGGATCCCGCCGCCCCCGGCTTTATCCTGCTGGCCCGGGCCTCCTGTAAGAATGCTCCCGCTGTTCCGGAACATACCTCAGGAAGCGGAGCTCTGTGGCTGCTTTGCACGGGAGATCCGGCTCCGGATAACATAAATGACCTCCTTAGCGATCTGGATCTCCAGGCCCGGAAGCGGGGAGACAGCGTGATCCGGCTTACATCGGGAGCGGAACTCCTTCTTCAGGGAGACCGGTGGCAGAGCCGCCCCGAAAGCAGGGATCACTGGAAAACAATTTTTAAAAACCTGGCCGGCCGGGGTAAACCGATAATATGCGTTTTTGCTCTGACTCCCGGAGGCGACGGCCTTGATATCGCCGCTTCTGAAAACCATGTTTCTGCCCTGACGGAGCTCGTCCGGGGCTGGACTCTGGCCGGGTCTCCGGCGGCTAAGCTCAGGATCCTGACTCTTAACGCTCTCTCATGTCCGGAGGATGCAGCATCCCGTATCAAACCGGGAGAAGCGGCCGTTATCGGAGCTGCCAGAGTTATCATGAATGAAATGCCGGCTCTGGAAACTCTGTGCGCGGATCTCCATTTCAGAGAGGCGGATCCGGATCTTAACCGCAGGGTTATCTCCGGGGCGGCCAGAGAGCTTCTCAGTCCTGCAGAGGAAAGAGAGGTTATTATCGCTCCGGAAAACCGCTATGTTCTCCGCTCTCGTTCTCTGGATTCCGGTTCAGCGGGCTTCCGGAGCGGCAACTTCACTCTGGAGGCTCTGACTCCGGGGCGGCTCGAAACTCTGCGCTGGATCCCAGGGCCTCTCCCGGTTCCCGGCCGGGGACATGTCAGGGTGGCGGTACGGGCCACGGGACTTAATTTCCGCGATGTAATGTGGGCTATGAACATGCTGCCGGAGGAGGCTCTGGAAAACGGCTTCTCCGGTCCCGGTCTCGGTATTGAATGTGCCGGCGTCGTTGATGCCGTTGGAGACGGGGTAACCGCAGTCGCTCCGGGAGACCGGGTGCTCGCCTTCGGTCCCCGCTGCTTTGCCGGCTATGCCCTGACGGAGGAACATGCCTTAACCCCGCTTCCGAAGGAGTGGAGCTTTGCCGATGCCGCCACGGTGCCGGTAGCGTTTTTCACCGCCTGGTATGCCATAAAGCATCTGGCTCGCATGGAACCCGGAGAACGGATCCTTATTCACGGCGCCGCGGGAGGCGTAGGGTTGGCGGCCATCCAGATCGCCGCCTCTCTGGGCCTTGAGGTTTACGCTACCGCCGGAAATCCGGACAAGCGGCACATGCTGAAGCTGCTGGGAATTAATCATGTCTATAACTCCCGTTCTCTGTCCTTCCATGATGAAATTCTGGCAGATACCGTTGGCGAGGGAGTGGATGCCGTGCTGAATTCTCTGGCCGGCGAAGGCATGGATCAGAGCTTCCGTCTGCTTCGTCCCTTCGGCCGGTTCCTGGAGTTAGGCAAGCGGGATTTCTACACCGACAACGATCTGAGACTCCGGCCGTTTCGGAACAATATCAGCTTCTTCGGGGTTGATGTGGATCAGTTCATTAAGGAAAAGCCGCTTCAGGGACAGCGGATCTTCCGGGAGATCATGGCATACTTCCATTCCGGCGAATGGCATCCTCTGCCGTACAGTCTCTATAGCTCCGGCGAGGCCGAACAGGCTTTCCGCGCCATGCAGCAGTCCCGGCATACCGGAAAAATCGTCATTGCACCTCCAGCCTCTGTTCAGGAGAGCGGAGATACTCAGGCCGGCTCCGCGCTGCCGGTAAGTCCGGAGGGCAGCTATATTGTTTCCGGCGGGCTCGGCGGCTTCGGCCTTGAGACGGCCCGGAGACTGGCCACCCGCGGTGCCGGGGCTCTGATTCTCCTGAGCCGCCGCGGCCCCGTTCCGGAAAACGCCGCCGCTCTGGAGGAACTGGCTTCCCTGGGACTTCCCGAGGGACAGAAACGCCAGATTATCGCCCTGGCTCAGGACGTCACCTGCTATGACACCCTTGCGGAAAACCTTGACCGGGCTCTTGCCGGCCTCCCGCCGCTCCGGGGCGTTATTCACGCCGCGGCCGTGCTGGATGACGGCATGATAACCGCTATGACTCCGGAACGAATCTCCCGATCCCTCAGACCCAAGCTGGGCGGAGCCTTTAATCTCCACCGCTTTACCCAAGACAAAAAGCTGGACTTCTTTGTCATGTATTCCTCCGCCACCACCCTCATGGGGAACCCCGGGCAGGCCAACTATGTGGCTGCCAACATGGGGCTGGAAAGTCTGGCAGCGCTGCGCCGCAGTCTGGGACTTCCGGGACTGGCCGTGGGCTGGGGCGCCATCGGAGACGCCGGCATGCTGACCCGGGACAGGCGCGCTCTGGATTCTTTGGAGCGGGTCACCGGAATTGTCCCCCTGACAGCAGCAGGGGCTCTGGATGCCCTGGAAAAGCTCCCCGCCTCCGGGGAACCGGCACCGGCAGTATTCATGGCAGACTGGAAACGGCTCTCCAGGCTTCCGGCCGGAAAACTCCCCCGGTTCAGCCCGTTAAGAACCGCCGATGACGGGGACAGCGATGCGGAAACATCTCTGGCCGATATCGTAAAAAATCTGCCGGCGGAAAAGGCCCGAATCCGCATTACCGAAATCGTCACCGCTGCCGTAGCCCGCATTATGCGGGTACCGGCCTCCGGAATTAAAATCGCCACTCCTCTGGCTGATCTGGGCATGGATTCCCTGATGGCCGTGGAGCTTCTGGCGGCTCTGGAGGAACGTCTGGGGGGACGATCCCTTATGGGCAGTCTCAGCGCCGGCTCCAGCATCCGGGACATTGCCGCCCGCATCCAGGCTCTTCTGGAGGACGGCCAAAACGAAACCGGCGATATCCGTACCGCTCTGGAAACCAGCCATAGCATTGCCATAAATGATGCTCTGGCCGGCAAGGTTATGAAAGAAGTGGAGAAGCAGTAATGAACGCAGAAAACCCGGCAGGCAAAAAACGCTTCGGCATGAGCCGGGCGGACAAGGAACGCCTTCTGGCAGCTATGCGGGGGCAGGTTCCCGCTCAGGCTCCGGAAGGCCGTACCGCCCGGCGGCAGATCGCCCCGGAGCTTCTCCGCTTTGACACGCTGCCGGGGTATACGGAAATCCAGGTGCAGAAGGCGGTGGCCCGGGAAATCGGCCTTGACGATGTCTATTACGTGCTTCATGACGGTCTGGCCACCAATCATACCGTTATCGCGGGCCGGGATTATCTGAACTTCTCCAGCTACGATTATCTGGGTCTTAACGGGGATTCCCGGGTGCTGAAGGCGGCCAATGACGCCGCCGCGAAGTACGGCATTTCCGCCTCCGCAAGCCGGCTAACCGCCGGAGAACGCCCGCCGCACCGGGAGCTGGAGGCCTCCATAGCCTCTCTGCTGGGCACTGAGACCGCTGTCTGCTATGTCAGCGGACACGGAGCCAACATGTCCACCCTGGGATGTCTCTTCGGCCCCCGGGATGTAATTTTTTACGATGCTCTCTGCCATAACTCCCTGCTTCTGGGCGCCGCCCTTTCCGGCGCCGCCCGCTACGCCTTTCCCAACAATGATATCGCCGCTCTGGACAGGCTACTGGAGGAGCATCGCTACAGCTATCAGAGAGCCATCATCGTAACCGAGGGACTCTTCGGCATGGATGGCTGTCTCTGCCGGCTTCCCGAGCTTCTCGAGCTTAAAAGAAAGCACGGCTGCCTTATTATGATTGACGAAGCCCATTCCATGGGCGTGGCCGGCAAAACCGGAGCCGGAGTCAGAGAGCACTTCGGGATAAAAGCTGAAGACGTTGATATCTGGATGGGCACCCTCAGCAAGTCTTTCTGCGGCTGCGGCGGCTACATTGCCGGCTCTGCCGCTCTTATCGAGTTTTTAAAATACAAGGCGCCGGGCTTTGTTTACAGCGTGGGGATGCCCCCTGCCGTGGCCGCCGCCTCCAATACCGCCATCCGCATTATGCGGGAGGAGCCGGAACGCATTGCCAGACTGCATGCAAACGGTCAGAGCTTTCTTAAACTGGCCCGGGAATACGGCCTTGATACCGGAAAATCTCAGGGCTATTCCGTGGTTCCCATTATGGTGGGGGATTCCCTGTCCGCCGCCGTGTTTGCCCAGGAAATGCGGAACCGGGGCATTCTGGCGCTCCCCGTCATCTATCCGGGGGTCGAGGAGGGCAAGGCCAGACTGCGCTTCTTCATTTCCGCCATGCATGCCCCGGAGGACATCCGGATCGCCGTGTCTCAGGCCGCGGAGGCCCTGCCCATAGCCCGGGAGAAGGCCAGATCCTATGCCAAATGAAAAGCGCGTTTTTCTGTTTCTTGAAGGCCCGCTGAGTCCCTTCTTCCGGGAACTGGGAAGGATCCTGGAGCAGGAAGGCTGCGAGGTGCATCGCATCAACTTCTGCGGCGGAGACGTGTTCTACTGGCCCTCAGGCAACACCCATTGGTGGCGGGGTCATGTATACGAGTGGCCGCTCTGGATCAGCAATCTCATGAAGCAGTATCAGGTTACCGATCTGGTTCTTATCGGCGATTGGCGCCCCTTGCACCGGGAAGCCATCTGGCTGGCCAGACACCGGGGAAACCGCATCTGGGTTTATGAGGAGGGCTACCTGCGTCCGGGCTATCTCACTCTGGAGGAGGACGGGGTGAATGCCTATTCCACACTCCCCCGCACTCCGGAGGATGTCCATGAAAGAGCCCGCCATATCAGCGATGCCAAGCTGCCGCCGCCCTCTCAGGCTCCGGATCCCATGATCGACCGGGTGCTGAAAACCGCTTGGCATCATGTGGGGAATGTGCTTTTGTGGCCGTTTTTTTCCAGATACCGTACCCATCGCCCCTACAACATCGGCCGGGAGCTTACGGGACATATTCCCAGATACCTGAACCGTCATAAACGCCGGAGACACGGCATTGAGGTTGCCCGCGCCATTCTCAGCAGCAAAACTCCGTTCTATCTCATGCCCCTGCAGCTTGATGCCGATTCTCAGGTGCGCCGCCACTCCCCGTTCACCGGCATGCTGGAATGCATGGCCATGGTGATTACGGATTTTGCGAAAAATGCCCCCCAGGATGCCTTCCTGTTTTTTAAGAATCATCCTTTGGACAACGGCCTCAGGAACTACCGCCGTTACATGCGTTCCCTAGGGCTGGCCACGGGATGCTCCGATCGCCTGCGCTTTGTGGAGGAAATTAAGGCCGGTCCGCTTATCAACAAGGCCCGGGGAATTATACTGTGCAACAGCACCATTGGCCTTACCGCGCTCAGACAGAACAAACCGGTCTACTGCCTGGGGGAATGCATTTATGCCATGCCCGGTCTGGCCGCGGATAAAAGTCAGATGTCCCTGGCTGATTTCTGGACGGCCCTTCCCAGACCCAATGAAAGACTTCTGAACGAATTTATCAAGGTGCTAAAGCATGACGCCCTGGTGCCGGGCAACTTCTATTCTCCGGAGGGCATTCATGACGCTATCGTGGCCTCGCTGCTCCGCATGGGAGTCATTAAGGGAAAGAACGAAACCGCTATCGAAATGGCGGTGGAGCCCAAGGCCTGGGTAAAAGAGGTAAGACCCGCCGAAACAGATGACACCACGGCAGCTGAAAAAGGCGCTTTTGAAAACAGACCCTCTGAAAACAGCCCTCTTGAAAGCAATGAGATGCCTCCCGAAGGATCTGAAAATCCCCCTGATGCCACAGCAGCGAATGAGCCGGATAAGGAGCTTCAGAAAGAGCCGGATCCGGCCGGAGAGCTTCCGGAAGAAACGGAACTGCCGGAAAATGTGGAATCCGGGATTTCCGCCGCCTCGGAAACTCCGGCAAATGAAGGTAATGAAGGGGAAAATGAAGAGGAAAAGGATAACGCCGGAGACAATGCAGCGGAAGACGCCGCTGTTCCCCCGGCCGGGAACAGCACAGAAAACAAGGAAACACTGAATGAGCAGTGATGCAAGCAATAATGTGAACGGTGATGCGGTCATAGACGATGCAGCCAGCGAGGTTATCAGCGAGGAACCGGTTTTTCGGGCGGCGGCGGCGGATGATACCCCGGCACTGGCGGCCTGCATCCGGGAGGTATCTCCGGATGTCATTGATACTCTCCTCAAAGGGCTTATTCCCGGCATCAACCCGGAGTACATTCTTACCACGGCCCTTAGGGACGACTCTTCGCATTACAGCTACCGGAATTGCGTGCTGGCCGAAATTGCCGGCAATCCCGCCGGACTTCTTTTTGCATATCCTGCAGAAAACCAGGGCATTCCGGCCATCATGGAGCGCATGATCGCCCCCTCCCGTCTGGATCCCATGAGAGAGCTCCTCACCGCCGCCGTGCCCGGCAGTTTCTATATCAACACTCTGTGGGTAGCAGCCGGGGTGCGGGGACAGGGAATGGCCGATGCCCTGATGGACTATGCCCGCTTCTGGGCGGAAAGCCTCGGACTAAATTCCCTGAGCCTCTTCTGCTGGAGGGATAACGCCCGGGCCCGGGCCTTCTATCTCAGACAGGGCTTTAAGCCCAGGCGGGAAATTCCGGCTAAGGGGCCTCTTAAGGAGAAGCACGACATAGGCGATCTTTACGAGCTTCAGCTGGGAGCTTAGTCTTGAACGGCATTTCCGAAGCGTTAAATGTTCTCAGTGTCCCGGGATGCGTTATCTGGTACGGCCCTCTTCTGGTCTTTACGGTGATATTGCACCGCATGGCGGCAGACGGCAGTCTCCCCCGGCGTCCGGCCTTCGGGGATGCTGCCTCCTTCCTTATCAGCATCTGGTTTTACGCCCTGCTGCTTGTCCTGACCAGCCGGGGAGCTTTTGCGTGTCTTCTGGCGGCCATGCTCATCATGGTTCTCTATATCGCAAATTCCGCCAAAAAAAGGGCTCTCCGGGAAGAGCCTCTGGTTATCACGGATCTTGCTCTGGCCTGGCAGGTGATCCGCTTTCCGGGGCTGTATCTCCCCTTTCTGCCCTGCCGGATGATTGCCGCCGGGAGTGTTATCGCCGGGGGGCTTGGCGTATTATTATGGCTGCTTTCGGAGCCGGAGGATATCTCATGGGTCTGGATGGTAATCGCGGGACTCCCGCCTGCTTTAATCGTTATGCTCGGCCTCGCTCCCCGCTCCGTATCTGCACTTCTTTCCAAATGGCTTCTTAAGCCGTTTTCGCTGCAATTTGACGCCCGCCGGGATGCGGAAAGCTGCGGACCTCTGGGGGCGGCAATGCTGCACCTTATCTGGCATATCAGTAATCCGCTGCCCCCGAAACCCCGGGGCCGGGAAGACCGGAATAGCGGTATTCCGGAATCTGCAGCGCCGGAACCCATTGCTCCTCCGGTATGGGGAGACTCTTACCGGGAGCTGCTTGCCCGGCCGCCTTCGCCTGAAAAGCTCCCGCACATCTTTCTGGTGCAGGCGGAATCCTTCTCAGATCCCCGGGTATTCTCATCCGCAGCCCCCCGGGATCTCCTCCCAAACTGGGACAGGCTGTGTTCTCAGGGACAAAGCGGCTCCTTCCGGGTACGGGACTTCGGAGCTTATACCCTGCGAACGGAGTTTGCCGCGCTCACGGGCCTCCCTCCGGAAGCTCTAGGCACCTATGCCTTTTACCCGTATCTTGCAGCGCTAAGATCCCCGGTATGGTCATTGGCGTATCTCCTCCGTAAGCTCGGTTACCGTACTGTCTGCCTGCATCCCTTTCACCGGGAATTCTTCTTCAGGCATCTGGCTATGCCGCATCTCGGATTTCAGGAATTTGTGACCATGGAAGGCTTCCCGAAAAGTGATACCTACGGGCCCTACATCAGCGATAAAAGCGTGGCGGACGTAATGACGGAACTTGTCAGGGAAAGCTCAGAGCCGTTATTCTGCTTTGCCATAACGATGGAAAGTCACGGTCCCTGGCTTCCGGGACGCTTTAAGAAGGAATTTCCTGAAGGGGATGCCCCCAAGATCCCCGGACTCTCGGATCCGGTATGCCGCTATCTCGCTCACGTTAAAAATGCCGATGCCATGATGGGAATACTGGCAGAGGGGCTCTCAAAAGCGAATAGGCCAGGGGTGATGGCGCTGTACGGGGATCATCTTCCCAACCTGCCGGATCTTATTACCGGAGGGGAGACCACCACTCCTTACATAGTCTGGAAAACAAACGGATCTCCGGGGAACGGGGTCAAAAAAGATATCCGGCCGGAGGAAATCGGAGGGGCGATATTATCTGGCTAGAATTAAACCAAGTGCTTTCAACACTTTCAAGACAATGATAACTGGATAGCGGCAAGGGGTTTACACGTTGTTCAGTTACTTACAGGTTCACTCAAGACCAAATCCTGTCAACACATCATCGATCAAATCACCTGAAAAGGCTTAACAATACAGATTTTATCCAAAAACAGGTTATTATCTTTCTCAAAATGGTAGTATCTTTATCAAACAAACGGATATTTTGTAGTGTTAACGTGATCTATATCTCATTTTTATTAAACAAAAATACACTGTTAATGACTAATGATATACAATATACGTATAGTAATTATCAAATAGTAGCTAGTCTTGAGTAAGCGTTTTCTAAGTTTCTGCCACAAAATGGTTATTCACAGGACTTCTCCAGGTTCCCACAATCAGACAAAGCCCTATGTTACCAAAGCGGATAACCTGAAACAGCCATCTGAATCTATGAACTGATTACCTGTCTAAACAGCAAGATATCCATATTGGTGAAAATTAATTAAGGACTTGTTATTCCGATTTTAATAAATTATTGAAAATTGCTGTCAAATATTGAAGCTTTATTTTAAATACGTTATTTGATTTATAACTACTCAGTTATTTTTGCAGGAGTGCCGCATGGATAATATTAAGTCTATAAATGATTTAATTTTCTACGTAAATACAATCTTGGATCTTAAAAAGAAAGCTGCTCCCAAAAACAACAATTTTACCGTATTTTCTGCATTAAAAAACGAAACGGATGAAGACAAAACTCATACCACTTTTCTGTATGAAATTCTCAAAACTGATGGTGTGCATGGTATGGGCGATGTTTTCCTTAAAAGTTTCTTTAAAACTGTGCTTAACCTGCCATACTCACCTGCGGCAAGAATATACCAAGAGTACCGCATACAATCTAATGATAATTATGGTCGCCCGGATTTATGTATTGAAACTGAATCTGATCGGTATCCTATTGAAATAAAAATATATGCCCGTGATCAGGATTGTCAAATTGATCGGTATGTCAAATTCGCCAAGAAAAAGAGCAAAACATCAAAAGTTTATTACCTTACATTAGATGGACACTGTCCTTCAAGTTGCAGTAATTCTAATCAGGATGATTTTGTCTGTATATCTTTTGCAGAAGATATCCATAAATGGCTTACAAACTGCATTGATATAGCCAGCAATGATAAAAATATAGTTGATGTATTAAATCAGTATCGTACATTGTTGAATAAACTCACAAATGCAAAAGAGGATGACATCTACATGAACGCAATAGAAAAAATAATTTGCAGCTCCAGAGAAAATTATGAGTGTGCCATGGCACTTGAACAGGGATTAATCGCAGTAAGACTTAATACAAAGAAAACTATTTTTGAGAAAATTAAGGAACATTTATCTGAGTGTATTAACTGCAATTCTAGCATTAATGATATAGAAAAATCCACCTGTTCGTTAACATATGAAATCAAATCTGCCGAAAAAATAACATTACAGCTTGTATTTGAAATTTCTGTTGATACATTTTATTACGGCGTTAGAATTATTACAAAAAATTATAAAAAACTTCCTGATAACTTCATTAATGATTATAAAAAATTCATAATGTGTCTGTACGACAATAATGATTGGCAAGATTGGGTAAATAAAATCCCTGAACAAAAGAATTGGGTTTGGTGGAGATGGTTACCATCTAAAGAAGAACAAATAAATTTCAATAAATGTGCTGGAGAAAACTATTTAAAACTTTACGACGCTATCGAATTTGACAAAATCATGAATAATATTTATTTAGACATTAATTCTAACTTGAATTTTATTCTCAAAAACGGCGTACCGAAAGATAAAATAAATACAGATCATTATAAATAGTAATATATTCACCATTTCCTAATAAACTCATCAAGACTCGTTATGTTTTTAATCAGCTTTCTTGGTTAAATACCAAAACAAGTTAATCTTTAATATAACGAGTATCATAGTTTTAAATTATAGAGATTTATCGTGCTCATCAATATTAAAGACTGTAATAAGCTTGACTTTCATATTTTATTATTATTCAATCCACTAAAAAACCGGCCTCCCCTCATCAGAAAAACCGGCTTCACACTCCTCTTAAAGCCTTCCCTGTCATCAGAGAAGGGATCTATAGCACTTAGTGGCACTGCACCTCATAGAAACTTCCGGAGAGTCCCGGGAGCACCAGCTCATTCCCCTGAACCATAGCTCCGTTCAGAGACTTGATGGAGCAGGAACCATAGCCAAGCTTGCCCCAGACGCTGTCCTCAACCTTAACCTTGCGCTCCTTGGTGCCGGAATTAAGGGCATAGATAACCTTGTCCTTGCCGTAGCTCTTGAAATCGACAAAGAGGCTCGGGTCGCTGAAAAGATGCGTCCTGACACCATGACTTAAAGCCTTATGGGAATCCCGGAGCTTCAGCATGGCGGCCACGTCATTCTTCAGCCTGGCTTCGTCAGCATTAAGCTTGTCCACATGGCCTTCGGTACGGGATACATGATCATCGCAGCGGTCAACCTTGCCGCAATTATCCGGCTTCATGGCAAAGTCCATGGTCTCATCGCCGGTTTCATCGCCGTAATAAACGGTTATAGGGCCGCTGTAGGCCGCCACAAAACTCAGAGCCGCTCTGTGAGCGTCATAGTAGGAGGCGGGACGGGAGCCCTCCTTTTCGTAGCGGGCTCTCTGGAGGAGATCACCAAATCTCACCAGGTCATGATTGGACAGGAACATGTTGGGCAGGGAGCCGTCAGTATATCCCTGCATCTTCCGGTAGCCGGCCTGAAGCTCGGTAGCCGGCTGGCCGCAGGCGGATCTGTCAAAAATGTTTTCCCGGGAAGCCAGCACCTTGACAAGCTCGGCCCGGAGCGGGAAATTAAAGGCGCTTACGAGAGCATTGTTCTTAAAGACGGTTCTCTCAATGTCCTTGGGCTGCTCTGACCAGACCTCTCCCACCATGTACCCCAGAGGATGCACCTTTTTGCCGTTCATCTTGTAGGTAACCTGCTTGGAGGTCTTTGCTACCTCGTCGGAAAGCTCCTTCCAGAATTCATTCTTCACCTGATAGGCCTGATCAAGACGCCAGCCGTCGATCTTGGCTTCCCGGATCCAGTAGGAGGCCACCTCCTTCAGGAACGGCATGGAGGCTTCAGTTTCAAAGCAGCGGGCCTGCTTCAGGGACATCTTGTCAATGTTGCCGTACATGTCAATGCAGCGAATGGAAAGCTTAAGCTCGTTGCCCTTGGGGCTTTTAACTGCTACGTTGGCTTTGGCATGACCGAACACCCCGTCCAGAAATACGTACATTCCCATGGCATGAGCCTTGTTCACCAGGGTGATAAGCTCCTCCTTGGTGCCGAATTTGGGGTCAATGCTGAAATAATCAGAGGTGTAGTAGCCGGTGCCGTCCAGCTTGTCATAGGTCCAATCCTGACCGGCCACCGGGATAGAGGTGAATATGGGGGTCAGCCAGATCGCATTGGCACCGGTGGATTTAATGTAGTCAAGGCTGTCAATAACACCCTTGAGATTGCCGGTGTGGGAGGAAGGGCCCCAGGACTGCAGCGGGCCGGAGGCGCCGCCGTTGCCGTGTCTGAAGCTTTCCACCATTATCTGATACATGCGGATGTCGCACATGGCGCTGTCTCCGCCGAAGCAGCCCTTGTCATTCTTGGCGAGATTGATGTTGTCTCCGGTAAGAGTCACATCCTTTCCGGATGCGGGACGCACGCAATGCGTCGGTTCATCGGGCTTCTGCCACGCCGCGACATTATTGGCCGGCTTGCTGGATCCGGTGGAGGCGCACCCCGAAACCAGGGCCAGAGCCACGGCCATGCTGATCACGCTGTATTTCATATAAATAACCCCTTCTGCTTTAATCGTTTAGGAACGGCAATTCCTTCTTACGAAATGCCTGAATAGCTTTATTTTAAAAGAAGAGATCCGCTCTAAGATGCCCGCTGCCGGCTAAAAATGATTTTTGAGAGAAATATCACGGAAAGCCGCAAGGTTATAATTCCCGGGCTCCGGAGTCCTTGTTCGCCTTATGCCCGGCTTCCGGGACAAAGGATTCGGATGCAGTTATTCACAGCCCCGCAGCATCTTGCGCATCATTGTCCTCCGGAGTCATTCTGCCGCATCTTTCGCAGTGCCCGCAGCCGTGACAGAGTACTCTGAAGGAACATTTTTCACAGGGAGCAATATACTCCGGCTCTGCCAGATCCTCCGGATTCAGGGGGAGTCCTAGAGGATCCGTAAGCCGGAACACCGTTTTTCTGCCCTGAAAGCTTACTCCGGACTTAAAGGCCTGCTCGGCCCGCAATCGGCCGGAATTAAGGCGATAAAGCCGGCCGTCCTTCTCAAACAAAGATCCGGTGCCGCAAAAAACAAAGGTCACATTGGCCTTCCGGCACTCCGCTCCCAAAGCCCGCACCCATTCCCAGGAGCAGACCCGGGCGTTCTGATAGTTTTCTCCGTCGCAAAGCACCTGATCCAGCTTGCCGGAGGCCAGATAGTCCGCCATGGTGACGGGGCCGATAAGAGGAGCGCACATAACGCCGCGATGCCGGGCGGGAATATCAAGGAGGGCCGGAATGCGTTTATCCGCCATTTTCTGGTTTTCGCAGGAGACGCTAATCATGACGTTTTCCCAGCCGTCCCCCCAGTCTGCGGGAAGAACTTCAGAAATGCGTTCCGGTCTTTTGGTGAGGAGATAAAAGACCACATCCGGGCGGGAGCGGATAATCTGCCAGGCTTCCGGTCGCCAGGTATCGGCTTCCTTCAGAAAAAAATCAGAGGTCAGACAGACCCGGAGGGACTGCCCGGGCTTTACCCGGTAATTGCCCTGCCTGTCCCGGGACAGGGGATAGCGAAAGGACTGATCACCGGTTCTTCTGATTACCGAGCCATCCTGATTTCTGAGGGAGTCAAGGAAAAACATGTAGCAGTTACGGCAGCCCTCGCTAACCTTCCTGCAGCCGTGCCAGGGATTCCAGATATCCCGCATCAGCGGTGTCCGACCTTGAGCATAAGTCTGGCGCGCTCTCTCAGACTGAGACCGTCCCGGACAGTCCTGATATGATATTGCATGCCGTTATCATAGTGCGCCATGTCATAGGGATAATGGGGATTGTTCTTAAGACCGTTGTCTTCGATTTTCAGGACTTTGGCCAGAGCCGCCGCCTCGTAGCACCAGAGACCGTGATAGTACCGGCTCATGAGATAAGTGGAAAATTCATGAGCCTCGTGCCCCGGAATCCATTTGTCCACCACAAACTCCTCAAGAGCGTCCATGGCCCGGTAGGCATCATAAAGATTGTCCAGAAGCGGAGCAAAATAGCCGTAGGGATCTTTATCCCAGAATCCGACGGAATCGGAGGCATTGAAGCCGGCAGCACGGAAGAAAAGATTCAGGAGGCGGTCATCCACTCTTTCCCGGTGCGCCACGTCATAAAGCTTTTCGATAACAGCATTGTCTTTGGCCAGAAGAAGTCCCATGGCGGTGAGTCTTAACAGGGAGAAATAACCGAAATACAGCACCGTGGAGCTCTGATGCTTTTCCGACTTCTGAGCATAGATTTCCAGATCCGAAAAGCGGGTGGCCCGGAAGGCATTTACAGCGTCGCAATAATCGTTAAAAATCTCCGCGCAGGAGAGTCCCAGAGAATACTCGCTGTTCAGCAGGATCTTGTAAAGACAGTAATTGTCCGCCCGAAGCGCCCGGATCTTGATTTCCGGCCGCACGTCAGATGAGGATTCGCCCTTTTCAGCGCTTGCGATGGAGGCATTGTTTTCGGATATGCGCTGCCTGTTGAAGCGCACCAGATGTTCCAGATATTCTCTTCTGGACAGTCCGGGATCCCTGATCTTTGTGACATCGGAATTTTCTCCTAAAAATCCTCTGCTTAAATGACTATGCAAATCCCTCATGAATAAAACATCTCCCGAATTCAGCCTCTGATTAAGCTCCGCATGCTCTCAAAAAAACTGTTCCACAATCATCCACCGGACACTTCTCCCTACGGCTGGTATTCATAAAGTATAAACGCAAAAAGGCCGCGACTGAGCACCTCCTGCTAAAATTGCCGGGACAGACACATAAAACCGGAAACATCACATCATAAATCTGTAATCACCGGCATCTGATTTCTCTCCGGACTCCCGGACATCACTAAGCAGCCCCTGTCTGAACCAAAATCATCTGTCCCTCATGAAACTTGCGGAAACTTAAATCCAAATTCCCAGATCCTTTGTTTTCAAGGGTTTGAGCGATTTTCCGGCTTCCTTATGGCAGCAAAAAACGCCCCTTGTGAAACTTAAACTCAATTCTAACCACTGCGGACGACAAATTCTGTTCCCGCTGAAACTTGCGGAAACTTAAACTCAAATTCCCCGATCCTTTGTTTTCAAGGGTTTGAACGATTTTCCGACTTCCTTATGGCAGCAAAAAACGCCCCTTGTGAAACTTACGGAAACTTAAATCTAAATTTCCCGATCCTTTGTTTTCAAGGGCTTGAACGATTTTCTGGCTCACTGCGGACAGCAAAAAACGCCCCTTGTGAAACTTAAACTCAATTCTAACCACTGCGGATGAGAAATCCTGTTCACCCTGAAACTTGCGGAAACTTAAACTCAAATTCCCCGATCCTTTGTTTTCAAGGGTTTGAACGATTTTCCGGCTTCATGCGGACAGGAAACAGCGCCCTCATGAAACTTACGGAAGCGGAAACTTAACCCAAAATTCTCAGATCCTTTATTTTCAAGGCTTTAAGTGCTCTTCCGGCTTCCTTATAACGGCAAAAAACCCCCCTTGTGAAACTTACGGAAACTTAAATATAAATTTCCCGATCCTTTGTTTTCAAGGGTTTGAGCAATTTTCCGGCTTCCTTATGGCGGCAAAAACCACCCCTTATGAAACTTAAACTCATCCCGGCGCCTGTCGGCATCTCCCGTTATGAATTTCCGGAAGCCCCGGGTAAACAAAAACCCCCGGCAAACAAGCGAATTCCGGGGGCCTCAGATTATTCCCACTCAATGGTTGCAGGCGGCTTTCCGGATACATCGTAAACCACGCGGCTGATACCGGTGATTTCATTGATAATGCGGTTGGAAACCCGGCCCAGAAGCTCATAGGGAAGCTCAGACCATTTGGCGGTCATAAAATCTATGGTTTCCACGGATCTCAAAGCCACCACATAGTCATACCTGCGGCCGTCCCCCATAACACCTACAGACTTCACCGGCAGGAACACGGCAAAGGCCTGAGAAACCTTGCTGTACCAGCCGGCCTTTCTGAGCTCCTCGATGAAGATAGCGTCTGCCTGTCTCAGAAGATCGCAATACTCCTTCCGGATCTCTCCCAGCACTCTTACGCCCAGGCCCGGTCCCGGGAAGGGATGACGGTAAACCATTTCCTCGGGAAGACCCAGAGCCACGCCGATACGGCGCACCTCATCCTTGAAGAGTTCTCTCAGGGGCTCCACCAGCTCGAACTTAATATCGGGAGGGAGACCGCCCACGTTATGATGGGACTTGATGACATGGGCCTTGCCGGTTTTGGCGGCAGCCGATTCGATAACGTCAGGATAGATGGTGCCCTGAGCCAGGAACTTCACATCGGAAAGCTTCCGGGCTTCATCGGCAAAGACATCGATAAACACCCGGCCGATGGTCTTGCGCTTGACCTCCGGATCGCTCTGGCCGGCAAGAGCCTCCAGGAAACGCTGTTCGGCATCAACGTAAATGATGTTGAGTCCGAAACGATTCCCGAACATTTCCTTCACCTGAGCCCCTTCGTTTAAGCGGAGGAGGCCGTTATCCACAAACACGCAGGTCAGCTGATCGCCGATAGCCTTGTGCAGCAAAAGCGCGGTTACCGAAGAATCCACCCCGCCGGAAAGACCGAGAATCACCTTTTCGCTGCCCACAGTCTCGCGGATCTTCCGCACCGCATCCTCGATAATGGCATCCGGCTTCCAGAGGCCGGTGAGACCGCAGATGCCCTTCACAAAATTAGTCAGGATCTCGCGGCCCTTTCTGGTATGGGTAACCTCGGGATGGAACTGCACGCCGTAGAAGCGGCGGCTGTTATCCACAATAGCGGCATAGGGGCAGGTTTCAGTATGAGCGGATACCTGGAAGCCCTCCGGAAGAACGCTGACCCGATCCCCGTGGCTCATCCAGACCTCAAGCTGCCTTACGCCGTCTGTTTCCTGATCGGAAAGGCCGGCAAAAAGCGGGTTTTCCGCCGGATCCAGATCCACAAGAGCATAACCGAACTCTCTCTTGTCGGAGGATTCCACCTTGCCCCCAAGCTGCTCGGCCATGGTCTGAAGACCGTAGCAGATCCCCAGAACGGGAACTCCGGCCCGGAATACATATTCCGGAGCCCGGGGGGAACCGGCTGCGGTCACGGATTCCGCACCGCCGGAGAGGATGATGCCGTTCGGAGCAAAGGCCCTGATCTGCTCCTCGGAGGAATCCCAGGGCCAGAGCTCGCAGTAAACCCCGATCTCCCGCACCCGGCGGGCGATAAGCTGAGTCACCTGAGAGCCGAAGTCCAGGATAAGGATCTTTTCATTATGAATATTCTGGTCTGACATGAAGAATGTTTCCTAAGCTGGAAGGGATCGGAGGCCGACCCCTGATAATGAACGGGAGATAAACGGAGGGCGGCGTTATCCGGAGCCTCCGGAATCAGCTTTCTGAACTCTACACTCTGTAGTTAGGAGCTTCCTTGGTGATGGTTACATCATGAACATGGGATTCCTTGATGCCGGCTCCGGTAATGCGGACAAACTGAGCCTTGGTGCGAAGATCATCGATAGTGGCGCAGCCGGTAAGTCCCATGGCGGAACGGAGACCGCCCATCTGCTGATGAATGATGCTCTTCAGGAAGCCCTTGTAGGGAACCCGGCCCTCAATGCCTTCCGGAACCAGCTTCTCAGCAGCGTTGTCAGACTGGAAATAACGATCGGCGGATCCCTTGGACATGGCAGCCAAAGAGCCCATGCCGCGATAGGACTTGAAGGAACGGCCCTGGAAGAGCTCGATCTCACCCGGAGCCTCTTCGGTGCCGGCCAGCATGGAGCCCACCATCACCAGATTAGCGCCGGCGGCCAATGCCTTGGCAATGTCTCCGGAATACCTGATGCCGCCGTCGGCAATCACCTTGATGTCGGATCCGGCCAGAGCGCTGACTGCATTGTCAATGGCGGTAATCTGAGGCACGCCGCAGCCGGTTACAATGCGGGTGGTGCAGATGGAACCGGGGCCGATGCCTACCTTAACGGTGGAGGCGCCGGCTTCGGCCACTGCCAGAGCGCCCTCGGCGGTGGCAACATTTCCGGCCACAATGTCAAGATCCGGATAGTCCCTGCGGGTGGCCTTAATGCGATCCAGCACTCCCTGGGAATGGCCGTGAGAGGAATCAATAAGAAGCACATCCACGCCGGCCTTCACCAGAGCGGCGATTCTTTCGTCATTGGCCGGGCCCACGCCTACGGCAGCGCCGCAGCGGAGACGTCCCATGGCATCGCGGCAGGCATCGGGCTTGCCCTCGGCCTTCTGGAAATCCTTAACGGTGATCATGCCCTTAAGACGGAATTCGTCATCCACCACCAGCACCTTTTCAATGCGGTTCTTCTGCATCAGGGACTGCACCTCCTCCCGGGAGGCGTTTTCCTTTACGGTTACCAGTCTCACCTTCGGGGTCATGACCTCATAGACGCGCATATTAAGGTCGGTAATAAAGCGGACGTCACGGCCGGTGATGATGCCCAGAAGATCGCCCTTGCCGTCCACTACCGGGAATCCGGCAAAGCCGTGCTTGCGGGTCAGCACCAGAATATCGGCAATGGTGGCATCGGGATTAACGGTAACGGGATCCTTGACCATGCCGCTCTCATATCTCTTTACCCGGCGCACCTCTTCGGCCTGCTTTTCAATAGACATATTCTTGTGAATGAAGCCCAGACCGCCCTCCTGAGCCAGAGCAATGGCCAGAGCGGACTCGGTGACGGTATCCATGGCAGCGGAAACCATGGGGATGTTCAGTGTGATGTTTTTAGTCAGCTGAGTGTGCAGGTCAGCAGTATTGGGAAGAACAACGGAATGGGCCGGAACCAGAAGCACATCGTCAAATGTCAGCGCTTCCTGAGCGATTCTAAGGGTCATGCAAAACCTCTCTCATTAATGATGCAGCAACGCAGAAATCAATGGGTAATTTTGCGTGAATATTATAGGGAGAATTCACCTGCCGGTAAAGAAATATTTAACATTAATCACATTTTGCCCGGAACGCTGCCGGGGAAACGTCCTTTTTCAGACAGTTTGCCCCGGAAAAAATGGGCTTAAAGAGGCCGGATTCGGTGATCTCAGCAAAAGCTGCCGAAATTCACAAAAAAATCGAAATTCAGTGCACAAATGCTAAAAACATGTTACAATTGTAAAAATTTTGTTAAGCACCTCCGTTCCACAAGCACTTTAGGAATTCTTTCATGAGCGCCACACTTGCAAATCAGCTGAATTTTTTAAATGCCGAAGAACAACTACGGAAAGCATCCATCAACGATGATTCCTATGACGCCCGTTCTGATGATGCGGTTTTCTTCAAGAACGATGTGAAGTACATTGACGACATTACTGCTCCCCACGCCAAAAAGATTACTCAGAAGGAGCTCCCTCTTGACAGTTTTCTGAACCGTTTCAGAAAAAATTAGTTTACAGATTCCCAATACCTCCATTTTGTTTTGGTCTTTTGAACTCCTTCGGGAGTTCTTTTTTTTGGCGGCGATCCGCTCCCGGGGTAACAAACCCCCTGAAAATCATATAGAATTGTGTCTGACATTTCATATTCCCGCAGCATTTAACAAGGACGGACCTTAAATGGGTTTTCTAAAATTTCTTGACCAGGCAGGCGCTGTCTGCACCTATATCAGGAACTTCTTCTTCAATATCCTGTTTTTCATTTTTCTGTTCCTGGGGGTCATTTCCTTCTTCTGCTTCCTCGGCATTCTCTCCCTGATGGCGGATAACGGCCGCGCCTCAGCTTCCAATGTTAAGAATCCCAAATCGCCGGTGCTGTCGGTGGTGATAAATTCTCCGGTAATGGATGCGCCCCCGGTGGAATCCGTATCCCACTTCCTGCTTAACGCTCTCAAGAACAACACCCCGCGGGAGTATTTCTACCTGCAGGATTTCCGGAAGGCGATTAAGAGAGCTGCGGACGACAAGAAAATCAAAGCCGTGGTCATCCGCCTGGGAGATGAAGCCTCCCTGCGTCTCGATCAGGCTAAGGTCATGGGCTCCGACCTTAAAAAATTCCAGGAAAAGGGCAAGAAGGTTTATATCTATTCCGAAGCCTATGACCGGAACACCTACGCTCTGGCCTCCTATGTGAAAGACAATGTCTATGCCCATCCTCTGGGGGGGATCTTCCTCATGGGATACCAGCTGAAGTCCCTCTATTTCAAGGAGCTTCTGGATAATGCCATGATCACGGTGTTCACCCCCAAAGCCGGGGCGTATAAAAGCGCCATCGAGCCCTTCAACCAGAATGAAATGAGCCCCCATGTCAAAGCGGAATATCAGGGCATTGCCGACGATCTCTGGGAGCAGTACAAAAAGCTCATCTCCGCAAACCGTCCCGGCGCCGCCATCCAGAATTTTGTATTCGGCAGCCAGAACTATCTGGAAATCATGAAGAAATCCCAGGGGGATTCTGCCATGGCCGCGGCCTCGGGACACCTGGTGGACAAGCTGACAGACTACGATACCTTCATGGAAGACGTGGCCAAGGCCGAGTCCATCTCCCTGAAGACGGACAAGGAAAGCTATCGCCGCAGACTGGAAACCCTGACATTCCGGGACTATCTCAGAATCTCCTCTGACAGCAATTCCCAGAAGAGCAAAAACAAAATCGCCGTTATCTTCGGCTCCGGAGAAATCACCAGTACCTCGGAATACTACTGGGATTTCACCAGCGAAAACCTGGTTCCGCAGATCAACAAGGCCATCGAGGATTCTTCCGTAAAAGCCCTGGTGCTCTATCTTGACACCCCGGGCGGCGACGTGTTTGCCTCCGACCTTATCAGATCCAGAGTGGAAGCCTTCAGAAAATCAGGCCGCAAGGTGGTGATTTACATGAGCGGCATGACAGCCTCCGGCGGCTACATGATCTCCACCGCCTCCGATTACATTGTGGCAGAACCCACCGCCATCACCGGTTCCATCGGCGTGTTTGCCATGGCCGGAAACTTCAGCAAGCTGGCGAATTTTGCCGGAGTGCATGTGGACGGCGCCGGCAGCGAGGGATCTCAGAGTCTTTCCGTTCTGGAGCCCTTCCCGGAAACCTACAAGGCCATGGCGCAGCTGGAAATTGACCACACCTACGAAATGTTCCTGAAAATGGTGGCCGGCGCCAGAAAGATGAGCGTGGACAAGGTGCGTCCGCTGGCCGAGGGCCGGATCTATACCGGCACTCAGGCTCTTAAAATCGGACTGGTGGATAAGCTGGGGGGTTTTGACGATGCCGTGGCCGAAGCCGCAAAGCTGGCCAAGATCGATAACAGCTATCAGGTGGTCTTCTCAAAGCCCATCGTTTCAGACGACATCTCTGATCTGGGCATCGGCATCATAAAAGCAGTCAGTCTGGTAAATGAGCCCCTGGCCCTGAAGATTCTTAACTCCTATCTCCCGGCCCCGAAAAACCTGGTTCCTCAGGAAAACGGCAAGCCCAGAACCGTAAGCTTTATCCCCTTTACGGTGCAGTAAGGAAAAAGCAGAAAACGGAACAGAATTCATCCGTTCCGGCTTTCCAAAAGACCCCGAAGTATCACAGCTTCGGGGTTTGCTGTCACTTTTTCACATTTCTGTGCAACATCACGAAGAACTTGGGGGAATTCCGTAGTTTTAAACTGTCCCTCAGCTTGGGTGACAAATTCTGGGGTTTTAACTTGTAAGCTGAACCGCATCCTCCAGAAGATCCAAAACCGCCTGAGCCTTGGCGCAAGTTACCGAAAGGATGGCCACTCTCCCGGTTTTAAGAGCACCAAGAAGAGCTTGGGTATCCGCATAATCTCCGGCAAAAACCCAGATCAGAGCCTTACGGAGTTCCGTAAGCCTGACCCCGATCAGCCTCCGGGAGATTTCCGGCTCCATAAAATTACCGTTACGGTCAAAGAAGGAGCAGCACATGCTCCCGGCGATGCCCATGTCCTTAAGCACCTTGATGTCCTCCTTAAGATAGGCGCCGCTTCTGAAGGAACCGGAGTTTTCATCCACGCTGCCCGCCCCTGCCAGAACCAGATCGGCGTTTTTGCCTTCCTCCAGAATGTCCCGGATCATGGGATCCTGACACAGGAGCGTTCTCAGTTCGGGATTCTGCACCAGAAGAGGCGTATTTAAGGTGGCGTAGGATCCCCCGGCCCTCACTGCCATCTCCCGGGCAATCTCATTGGCCTGAAATTCCTGACCCCGGCTTCCGGATACTCCCGCCAGCGGCACAAAAGAATTGCCGGTTTTGCCGATATCGGAAAGGGAGCGGGAAATACCGGAAAGGGTTCTTCCGCTCATCACCGCAATGCGGGGGTATTTTCTGAAAGACGGCTTAAGATCCCGGGCGCTCTGCTCATAAAAGCTTTTATCGGCTCCCACCTCCGGGGTTTTATACACAAAGGCGTTTCTGAGACCGAAGGCCGATTCCAGTCTTTCAGAAAGGAAGTCCTCGCTGCCGCCGGGAGCGGAAATGGTGATTTTGACAATGCCCTGCTCCCTGGCCTCCCGGAGCATGCGGCAGACCTGAGGCCGGGAAATCCCCAGCTTTGCGGAAATCTCCTTCTGACTCAGGGATTTTAAGTAAAAAAGGCGGCTGACCTTTACCAGATCTCTGGTATCTGACATCTCTTCTGCCCTCCGAAGCCGATACTCTCAGGATTTCATCCGGTTTTCCGTCTTAGCTTACGCTGCCGGAAAATCTTTCTCAGCTTAGCATTTTTGAAATTAATTTCAATAGCAAAATTAATTTCAAAAATTTCTTCCGGTGTTTTTGCGGTGTAGTAGAATAGCAGCATCAGGATGGTTCGTGCCTGAGTGTCATGAATGCGGATACGGATTCAGACCAGGACAGCATCAGGAATTTGGACAAGTACTTAGACAAAGGACTTAATTATGAGAAACAAAATGTACGGGGAATTCGGAGGACAGTATGTTGCTGAATCTCTGATGCCTACCCTTATCGAGCTTGACAAGGCTTATCACGAGGTTATCAAGGATCCGAAGTTCTGGGAGGAATATCGTTACTACATGAAGGATTATGTAGGCCGCGAGTCTCCGCTGTATTTTGCCAAAACCCTTTCTGCCAAGTACGGCCCCCGGATCTACCTGAAGCGCGAGGATCTGAACCACACCGGCGCTCACAAGATCAATAACTCCATCGGACAGATCATGCTGGCCAAGAGAATGGGCAAGACCAAGGTGATTGCCGAGACCGGAGCCGGTCAGCACGGCGTAGCCACTGCTACCGCAGCTGCTCTCTTCGGCCTGAAGTGCCGGGTGTTCATGGGCGCCGAGGACATGAGAAGACAGGCCCTCAACGTCATGAGAATGAGAATGCTGGGCGCCGAGGTCGTTGAGGTTCATTCCGGCACTGACACCCTTAAGGATGCCACCAATGAGGCTATCAGAACCTGGGCCAAGGATGCCGAAGACACCTTCTACGTCATCGGTTCCGCCGTGGGCCCTGCTCCGTATCCGGAAATGGTAAAGGCCTTCCAGAGAATTATCAGCGAGGAAGCAAAGAGACAGATCATGGAAAAGGAAGGACGCCTGCCCACTGCCATTGTGGCCTGCGTCGGCGGCGGCTCCAATGCCATCGGCGTCTTTGCGGACTTCCTGGATGACAAGGAAGTGAAGCTCTACGGCGTGGAAGCTGCCGGCAAGGGCCTCAGCACCGGCGAGCACGCCGCTGCCATGTCCGCCAGGAATGTGGGCATTATCCACGGCATGCGCACTGACCTCCTGCAGAATCCGGACGGCAACATCAAGACTGCCTACTCCATTTCCGCAGGTCTGGACTATCCGGGAGTAGGCCCTGAGCATGCGCACCTCTGCCAGACCGGCCGGGTTACCTACGATTCCGTAACGGATACCGAGGCTATGGAGGCGCTTCTGGAGCTCTGCAAGCTGGAGGGCATCATTCCGGCTATCGAAAGCTCTCACGCTCTCGCTTATCTGCCGAAGCTCTGCAAGGATCTGACCAATGACGATATTGTAATTGTTAACCTGTCAGGACGCGGTGACAAGGATGTAAACACCATCGCTAACTACATCAACGAAAGAGGCGGGCTTTAATCATGAACAGAATCGAAGAAAGAATGAATGCCCTTAAGAGCAAGGGCGAAAAGGCTTTTATTACCTATGTAACCGCCGGACTTCCCAGCCTTAAGGACACCATTTCCATCATTAAGGCTCAGGACGAGGCCGGGGTGGATGTCATTGAGCTGGGTGTGCCCTTCTCCGACCCCATTGCCGACGGTCCGGTTATTCAGGCAGCTTCTCTGGAGGCCATCAATAACGGCACCAACATCGACAAAATTTTTGAGATGATGAAGGAGCTCAGAAAGGACTGTCAGGTGCCGGTGGTATTCATGCTGTACTACAATACCGTTAACCACTTCGGCATTAAGAGATTTGTGGAAACCTGCGCGGAATGCGGCGTTGACGGCATCATTGTTCCGGATCTGCCCTACGAGGAAAGCTTTGAACTGAGAGAATTCCTGGATCTGCCGGGAGCTCCGTTCCTGCTGCCCCTTATCGCTCCTATCTCCGGAGATCGCATCCCCATGCTTTTGGAAAATGCCCGCGGCTTTGCCTACTGCATCTCTTCCATGGGCGTAACCGGTCAGGATGCCAATGAGTTCTACAAGAACACCACCGCCTATCTGGACAATGTCAGAAAGATCTCCCAGATTCCGGTAATGATGGGCTTCGGCATCAAGGAGTTCAAGGACGTGGAGCCTTATGTTGACCATGTGGACGGCTGCATTGTCGGTACTCATCTCATCAACATCATGAGAGAAACCAACTACAGCCTTGACGCCATCAAAGCCTACGTTTCCGGCTTCAAGAAGGCTCTTAATCCCGCTAAATAGCATCTGATGCCTTAACAAAGGTTCTTGACAGCTCCCGGCCATTGAATTGTCCGGGAGTTTTCAGTTTTAGCGCCAACGTGGAAATTTAGCGAGGCCGTGACCAGTCTTTGAGGTCATTTGCGACTCCCTTTTCCGTTTAATCCTGATGGCTGATTGCACCCGTTCCTGACAAATCTTTCCGGAAATCCCTGATGGTCTTTTCCAATAAATCCTGATCCCTGTCTTGGCGGGAACGGAATGATTGATTCCCGCTCCAGGAGGCCTGTTTTCTGAGCATGAAAGCTTAGCAGCGCAGTAATCACTCAATTGCAGCAATCAAGAACCAGCTAAGACACAGCAGGTGCCTTCATACATTGTCATAGGAATCATGCAAAAAGACGGACTGATACCAGAAAACAGTTATCAGGACTGCATCCCGGGATACAAATGGGCAGAACAGCTGGCAGAATGACCGCAGATTTGCTAAGAAGTACCATGCCGGCATAGCATCACGATCCAGAAGCCCAGACCGCCAGCGAAGCCTGACCTTTAATTGCAGACTCCCGGTTTTGCTCCCGCTTGTCCTGACGCATCCGCCGGATTTGCCCGGGATTTTTTTGTTTTCCTGCCCCCAAAAACCTCCCCCGTTTTTCCGGAAATCCACATGTTCTCAAGTCCACAAAACCTGTGAATAATTCTGTTAGCAACTTGAAAAACGGGACCTTTTTGCAAACTTGTTCTTGATTTTTCCGCCTATAGCATAAACTGTGCAAATTATGCTCAATTTTGTAAATTTTTTGTAATAAACACCAGATCTAGTTCTCATAATCACAAAGAAACACAATTTATAGGTTCCCCGGTTCTCAAAGATACTATTTATGCGTTTTCAGACAAAAATCACTTCCGGTTCCTGTAACCGCTCAGCCCCAAAAAACGTCTCTGCCGTACGGGCATCCGGGATCCGCTCCTCCGGCCTCACCTCCAAAAACGTTTCAAAATAAAAAAGTCACTCCGGAGAGTGACTTCTGAAACTGGGATTTTTGAAACAGGCTGCCTCACTGCTGTCGCTTTTTGCGCATAAAGCATCTGCTGCAAATGGGCGCAACGCAGAAAACAGCAACAGGAAATAAATCAGCCGCCCTGCTTCCTGATGAGAGCCTTGCCGTCCTTGAACGCATGGCCGACCTTTTCAGCGCAAAGCACATAATAATGACCGTCCGGGGCGTAGGAAACCGCCTTAAGCTTTGCGGGATCAATAACGCCGTTTTCATCAAGAATGGATTCATCAACGGAGGCATTCACCACCTCGCCCACAACCCGGAAATCGTCCTTCTTCTCGTTATGATAGGTGAGCACCTTGCATTCCAGGGTCAGGGGCAGTTCCCGAAACAGCGGCGCATATACATGAACTGCCGGCTCGTCATGAAAACCCGCCTGCTCTATCTTGTCAGCCACCTTTTTACCGCTGACCAGTCCCACATAATCCGCAGCGGCAATAACATCCTGAGTGGCCATGCTCAAAGTAAAAGCCTCGTGCAGGCGAATATTCTGAGAGGTCTTATGATCTACGGAAAGATTAATCTCCACCTCCTTTAATCCCCAGACACAGCCCCAGGCGGCGGTCATAAGATTCGGCACACCGTCCGCATCATAGGTTCCCACCAGAAGAACAGGCTGCGGATAAATAAGCGGCTTCTCGCCCAGATCCTTGCGCATTTATATACTCCTTTACTTCGCTTTGCAGGTATCCGGACAAGCGGAAGGAACCTTATGTCCCGCCTCTGTCCGGACAATCTTCATATAACCCGATTCTAAGCCTATCAGCGGGAATCGGCAAAGAAAACAGGTCTTAAGATTCCTAAACTGTCGCCGCCCTCAGGTTCGCGTAATCACCAGCAACACCCGCCATAAAAAAGGGAACCCGCTTTCAAAGCTGATCCCCTGTTTTTAATGTCAGGCCATGTTTGCAGAATAAAGGCGTTACTTCTTGCCGCACTTGCTCCTGATAAGATTCTTCTTCCGGAAGGCAAAGCTCTTTCTGGCATGGCTGAACTTGTGGGCATTCAGGGACTTCCGGGACGGCACCTTGCTGCTGTACAGAAGAACCTCTTCCTTCTCAGCGGCAAGCGGATTCTCCGGAATCTCGTCTGCGGCCTCCCCGGCTGCGGGAACAATCTCGGTGGCCGGCTCGGCATCGCTTTCCATTCTTTCAATGATGCTGGCTACCCGCTTGCCGTCATCCGGAATCTCCTTAAGAAGCTTCACGGAGGAGGAGCAGCACACCGGATAAAGACCGGTTTCATCGCTGAAGCGGCGGGGGAAGCCGTCAGCCTCGCAGGTATCCATAACAGCGCTCCAGCGCTTCCCCGGAGAGTTTTCCGGAAGATGGAAGCAGATGTCGTAGCCGCTGGCATTAAACATGATCACGAAGCGTTCGCCGTCAGCAGCGCTGGAGCCGATGTCCAGCATGAATACCTGAGCCACCGGGGAATGCCAGTCATTATCCACCAGGGCAAAACCGCTAGGATGATACCAGTTGACCTCATGATGCGGCTTTCCGGTAACTCGGAAGCCATCATCCTTAAGCTGGAGCTCGGTGAACACCCGGGAGCTCAGCCTAATGCCGGTAAGGAGCTTCACAAAGCTGTAAAGATCCTTCTTGTCCTTGTCCAGATCCCAGTGCACCCAGCTGATTTCATTATCCTGACAGTAGGCATTGTTGTTACCATGCTGCGTCCGCGAAATCTCATCACCGGCCACAATATGAGGAATCCCCTGAGACAGCATTACCGTTGCCAGCATGTTTCTCTTGATCTGAGCGCGCTTCTTCAGGATCCGCGGGTTTTTGGTGGGACCTTCCTCACCGTAGTTGCAGGAAACGTTGTTGCTGGTACCGTCCTTGTTATCCTCCTTATTGGCCTCGTTGTGGCGGTTGTTATAGCTCACCACATCCTCCATGGTAAAGCCGTCGTGATAGGAGACAAAGTTTACAGAGGAGTTAATGGAACGGAATTCCTTGGGATAAATGTCCCGGGAACCCAGAAGTCTTGTGGCGAACTCGCCCATGCAGCCGGGATCGCCTCTCCAGAAGGAACGCACGGTATCGCGGTAGCGGTCATTCTGCTCGCTCCATTTGGGAGGGAACTGTCCCAGACGATAGCCGAAGCCCCCGATATCCCAGGGTTCCCCGATAAGGAGCGCCCGGCCCACCACGGGATCGGCGTTCACGGCCTTAAAGAAGGTGCCATGAGGTTCAAAGGAATTGAATACATAGGGCGTGGTTTCCCGGGCCACGGTTACCGCGAGGTCGAAGCGGAAGCCGTCCACCTGCATTTCGGTCAGCCAGTAGCGCAAAGAATCCATGATAATCCGGAGGCCGGATTCGGAGGAGGAATTAAAGCTGTTGCCGCATCCGGTGACGTTTGTGGTGGCCTCGTAATTAAAGCCCTTGCCGTCCTGGGAGTGCTCGTAGACGTAGTAATTCCTGTTGTCAAAGCCCCGGAAGGAAACATTCGGCCCGCCGTAGCCGCCCTCGGCGGTATGGTTGTACACCACATCCAGAATCACGGCAATGCCGGCCCGGTGGAATTCCCGGATCATGGTCTTGAATTCGGTTACCGCATCATCCTTGGCATAGGAAGGCTCGGGAGCCATAAAGGAAATCGGGTTATAGCCCCAGTAATTGGTAAGTCCCATGTCCACCAGACGGGATTCGCTCATCTTGGCATATACCGGCATGAGCTGCACCACGGTAACCCCGAGCTCCTTGATGTAATTTATCACCTCCGGCTGACAGAGACCCAGATAGGTGCCCCGAAGATCCGGCGGCACGAGTTCGTTCAGCTTGGTGAAACCCCTGACATGAGTTTCATAAAGAATAGCCCGGCCGCGGGTGATATTAG
>JAEEGF011432295.1_pt1 | contig 55178 bp, 43 predicted proteins | sample 9134171 | NCBI WGS metagenome assembly JAEEGF01 (sample SAMN16246542, study PRJNA631951) | gut metagenome | biome: gut microbiome; feature: rumen; material: AP-attached | host: Bos | place: Iran: Karaj | collected 2018-10 | reverse complement strand
CTGACTAAGGACAATACCGGAGAATCAAGAGAAGAAAGAATCGCAAGAGTAAGAAGAGCAATGAGAGAGAAGAACGCTGATGTTCTTGTTATTTCATCTCTTGATGACATTGCATGGCTCCTTCTTCTTAGAGGCGGAGATATCGAATTTAATCCAGTTTGTCTTTCATACCTTGTTGTTACCGAGGACAGCTTAACTCTTTATTTAAACAAGACAATTCTTTCAGCAGATGTTATCGAAGAACTTACTGCAGACGGAATCGAAATTAGATCATACAACCATATTTATTCTCACCTCGAGAGAATGAAGAATACACCCATCGAAGAACCGACGGTTATGATCGATCCCAAGCGCGTATCCTTCACTCTTTACAAAGCAATCAAGACTGCAGGAGAGAGAGTAAAGATCCTTGAGGATACCTGCCCCATCATTCTTATGAAGGCTTGCAAGACTCCCGAAGAGGTTGAATTCGAGAGACAGGCTCACATTAAGGATGGCGTAGCTGTTACAAAACTTCTTTACAGACTTCATCAGCTCCGCGAGGATCCTTCATTCAAGGCCGGAGAAAAGAAAGTTACAGAGCTTGAGGTTTCAGATATCCTTCTCAACTTAAGAAAAGAGCAGAAGGGCTTTATCGACCAGAGCTTTGCACCCATCATTGCTACCGCAGAACACGGTGCCATCATCCACTACGAGCCTGACGAGAAATCAAACGCTGTTATCAAGAAGGATGCATTCCTTCTCATGGATACAGGCGGACAGTACTTCGAGGGAACCACCGACATTACCCGTACTTTTGTAATGGGTGAGCCAACCGAAGAAATGGTTAAACTTTTCACTGCGGTTCTTGTTGGAAACTTAAGGCTTGCAGCTGCAATATTCCCTGAGGGAACAACCGGTCAGAACCTCGACGTTCTTGCAAGACAGCCCCTTTGGAGCATTGGTGCGGATTATCGTCACGGAACAGGCCACGGCGTAGGCTTCCTTCTTAATGTACATGAGGGACCTCAGAATATTAACCTTAAGGGCGCAGGTGGAAAGATGACTGAGAGCTTCAGGGAAGGAATGATTACTTCCGACGAGCCCGGTGTATATCTTGACGGACATTTCGGAATAAGACTTGAGAATATGATGGTCTGCCTTGAAACATCAAAACTCAAGGATAATGCAGGCAAGAGCATGGCATTCGAAGGAAAGTCTAAGGAGTATGCCGACGATTACGGTCCTTTCTTCGGATTTGAAACCCTTACCATGGTTCCTTTCGATAAGAGAAGCATTGATCCCGCTTACATGAGTGCTCAGGATATCAGGCTCTTGAATGAGTATCATGAGAAGGTTTACAATACCGTATCTCCTTTCCTTACCGAAGAGGAGAAGAACTGGCTTAGAGAAGAGACTGCAGCTATTTGATAAAAGATTTTTTTGTTGAATACTGATCCGAGAAACTGTATAATATTTATACATATTTTTCTTGTAGTTCAAAAATGGTCATATAGAAACTGAGATTATGAAAAGGAAACTTGTATGAGTAAAAAACTGTTACTTTTCGGCAATAATAAAGCAATAATCGATCTCTTTTTTGATCATCTTTCTGCAGACTTTGAATGCGTTACCTGTTCAGCCAGAAAGGCGGATCTCGAACGCCACATGGAGGCTTTTGATTCAGATGCGGTGATATACTGCATGGATAATGAAAATGAAGCCGATTTCTCAGCAGTGGCCGATTTCAAAGATAAGTACATTAAAACGGGCAAGCACTTTGTCATCGTCGGCTCAGATCTTGACTGCGCCGATTATCAGGCAAAGAGCGGTGCGCCTTCCATGCACCAGATCATCAGCCCCGATGAAGCAACTCTTAAGGACAGAGTTATCAGGATCCTTGAAAACAGGGAGAGTGATGATATTGTTGTTGGAAAAGCTCCCGAGGTTGCAGCCGGCGGCGGATGGGATGACATCCTTAAGCAACTCAACGGAGAGGATAAGAAACACGTTCTCGTCATTGATGATGATCCCCTCATGCTGAAAGTCATTAAAGACTATCTTCACGAGGACTACGAGGTGGCTACCGCAAAGAGCGGAGAGATCGCTTACAAGTTCTTAGAGAAAAAGCATACAGATCTGATCCTTCTCGACTACGAGATGCCGGGTGAAAAGGGACCCGATGTTTTCAAGAACATCAGGGGCATAGCCGGCAGCGAAAATACACCGATCCTGTTCATGACCGGTGTCAAAGACAGAGAGAGGATTATGGAGATCGTTAAACTCAAGCCCCAAGGTTATCTTGGCAAGCCGGTTGAACGAGATGCTTTATATGAAATGATCAAAAAAGTCCTTGTCTAGCACAAGGGCTTTTTTAGTAAAAATATTTACCAAATTTTGGAGTAACCATCAGTATATTTTTGTTTATAAAATAAGTGTAAAAAACGGTTTTCCAAAGCTCTCTGACATTGACAAATATTGTGTATTTGATAAAATACAGAATAGGTAAGTTTTTGCTTAACTGATGACAATTTTTTTATTAAGAAAGGATAAGGAAATGAAAAACATCGACTTAACCCAGTATGGCATCACAGGTGCCACAGAAATCATCTACAATCCTTCTTTCGAGACTCTTTTCCAGGAGGAGACCAAGTCAGATCTTACAGGATTCGACAAAGGTCAGGTTACCGAGCTTGACACAGTAAATGTTATGACCGGTATCTATACAGGACGTTCCCCTAAAGACAAGTTCATCGTTGATGATGCTACATCACATGACACCGTATGGTGGGACAGCCCTGAGTATCCCAACGATAACCATCGTGCATCTCAGGCTGCATGGGACGCCTGCAAGAAGCTCGCTGTAGAAGAGCTTTCAAACAAGAGACTTTTCGTTGTTGACGCATTCTGCGGAGCAAACAAGGGAACCCGTCTTGCAGTTCGTTTCATCATGGAAGTTGCTTGGCAGGCTCATTTCGTAAAGAACATGTTCATCCAGCCCACTCCCGAAGAGGAAGCTGAGTTCGAGCCCAACTTCGTTATTTACAACGCTTCAAAAGCTAAGGTTACCAATTTCAAGGAGCTTGGTCTTAACTCTGAGACCGCAGTTCTCTTTAACGTTACCAGCCGCGAGCAGGTTATCCTTAACACCTGGTACGGCGGAGAGATGAAGAAGGGTATGTTCTCTATGCAGAACTACTTCCTCCCTCTTCAGGGCATGGCTTCAATGCACTGCTCAGCTAACACTGATATGGAAGGTAAGCACACCGCTATCTTCTTCGGACTTTCCGGAACCGGTAAGACCACACTTTCAACCGATCCTAAGCGTCTCCTCATCGGTGATGACGAGCACGGCTGGGACGACAACGGAGTATTCAACCTTGAGGGTGGATGCTACGCTAAGGTTATCGGCCTTGACAAAGAGCACGAGCCTGACATCTACGGCGCAATCAAGAGAAACGCACTCCTTGAGAACGTTACCGTTGATGCAAACGGAAAGATCGACTTCGACGATAAGAGCGTTACCGAGAACACTCGTGTATCTTATCCCATCGAGCACATCAAGAACATCGCTAAGAATGTAAACGGAGTATCCGCAGGTCCTGCAGCTGACAACGTAATCTTCCTTTCAGCTGATGCTTTCGGAGTACTTCCTCCCGTTTCAATTCTTACTCCCGAGCAGACTCAGTACTACTTCCTTTCAGGATTCACTGCAAAGCTTGCAGGAACCGAGCGTGGAATCACTGAGCCTACCCCTACCTTCTCAGCATGCTTCGGACAGGCATTCCTTGAGCTTCATCCTACCAAGTACGGTGAGGAGCTCGTTAAGAAGATGGAGAAGAACGGAGCTAAGGCTTATCTCGTAAATACCGGATGGAACGGAACCGGAAAGAGAATCTCTATTCCTGATACCAGAGGAATCATCGATGCTATCCTTAACGGAGACATCAAGAAGGCTCCTACCAAGAAGATTCCTTACTTCGATTTCGAGGTTCCTACCGAGCTTCCCGGAGTTTCTACTGAGATCCTTGATCCCAGAGATACTTACGCTGATCCTTCAGAGTGGGAGACCAAGGCAAAGGATCTTGCAGGACGTTTCATCAAGAACTTCAAGAAGTATGAGACCAACGAGGCCGGTAAGGCACTTGTTGCTGCAGGCCCTCAGCTCTAATTCGAAACCTTTAAAGATTTCAAAGACCGTCACTTTTGTGGCGGTCTTTTTTTGCGGTTAAGAAGTATGTATTCCTTTACCTTAAATCATAAAAGTTGTAGAATATAAAAGCATTAATCAAATGAGGCGAGGAGCTAATTATGTACACATCTCTTATCTTATTAACAGCGGAAGCTACAGAAGCAGCGGAAGAGGCCATCAATCTCAACGATGAGATAGCAAACTTCGGACTTGCTCAGTATCTGTTTTCAGGATTCGGACTCCTTATATTGGCAGCTATCTTTATCATCCCTCTTTTTATCGCGACCATACCTGCGAATATTGCAAAGAAGAAGGGCAGAAACTTCGGCGGTTACTATCTTTTCGGATATTTCCTGTTCATCCCTGCTTTAATAGTTGCTCTTGTAGTAAAGCCCATTCCTCAGGAAGAGATCAAGAAAAAATCCATGGCTGACAAGGCAATGGGACGATAAAAGTTTACTTAAAGTTTATAATTTTATATTAGTTAAATGTTGCGCAAATCTATAGGTTTATGTATAATGAAAGTGGCCCTAAGGTCACGTCTCCGGATTTTTGAACCTACATTTACCTTTAACGGGAATTCCTACATTGCCTGTCGGATGTCAGGCCCCCTCGTAAGAGCCAGGGGAAGGCAGAGGTCAAGGTTGCGGATGCCCACCTAGCAATAGCTAGGCGTCAAAAGGCGGGGACACTCCAAAGGGCTGGTAGGTAATCAAACAAAATTTAACACAATAGTATTAGGCTTATAATCACCGCTGTTTCTTTACAGCGGTCTTTTTTTGTGTTAATCTATAGTTTGCGAAAGTTTGGATTGGCGTTATGAGAGTATTAAAGAAAGTCTACAAAATATATGATGATTTTGCCCGAAGTGTTAAGAGGCTGAACATTGATGCGTATGCTGCTTGCACTTCGTTTTTTCTGTTGCTTTCTTTTACCCCGATGCTGATACTTTTGTGTTCCATCCTTCCCTTTACCAAGATCACTGAGGCGGATCTTATATACTTTATGCAGGGTTTTATTCCCGAGATTTTCTGGAACCTGATAAGCAAGCTTATCGACAGTGTTTATTCAGGAGGCTATGCGGTACTCACCGTATCTGCGATAGTTACTTTATGGACAGCTGCAAAGGGCGTTTCTTCAATGGTCCAGGGGCTCAATGCAGTTTATGATGTGGAAGAGAAGAGAAACTATTTTGTAAGGCGAGGCGTTTGTTGTCTGTATACACTTGCGATCCTTGCAGCTATCTACATCAGCCTTTTGCTCATGGTATTCGGAAAGACCATTACCAATTATCTTTCGGGAGTTACAGTCTGGTTTAAAGATGTACAGGGTTATATCGTAAGGCCGAGGCATTTATATATGTTCCTTATCCTTACTTTCATATTCGCACTTTTGTATTCGTTCCTGCCGAACAAGAAGCAAAAGTTTAGGGAGCAGCTTCCGGGCGCCGTATTTTCCTCGGTTTGCTGGATCGTCTTTTCAACGATCTTCTCCTATTATGTGAGCAGATACAATGCTTACAGCATGTACGGAAATCTCGCCATGGTTGTCGTGGCTATGATCTGGATGTATTTTTGCTTCCTCTTTTTCCTCTACGGAGGATACTTGAATAAATATTTTAAACCGGTCAACATCGTACTGGTTTATCCCAAGAAAAAAAGAGCTGAAATGCAGGGTATTATTGATGACAATCAGGAATCGGCGCTGTTTGGATCATCCCTCAGGAAGCCATTGGGTCACGAAAACGATGACGTGCGTAATGAAGAGGTACGCGAAGAAATAGATAAAGAACAAGACTACTTGGAATAATTAATTAAGGAGATATGAAAAAATGAAGGATCTATCAGAACTTCAGAGTCAGATTGAAAGCTTAAAAGCAGAAATTCGCGAGTATGCTGAAAAGCAGAGCAGTTCAAAGGCTCTCTATGAGCTTAAGAAGAGCTTTCTTGATTCAAAACAGGGAAAACTTTCCGCACTTATGAAAGAGATGGCACAGGTGCCCGCAGAGCAGAAGGCCAACTTCGGTAAGGCTGTAAACGAAGCAAAGCAGTGGGCTCTTGGATTTTTTGATGATATAGATACAAAGCTTAAGGAGAAAGAACTTAAGCTTCGTTATGAGAGCGAGAAGATCGATATTTCCATGCCTGCAAAGAAGCAGACCGCAGGAAATCTTCACCCCATCACTACCGTAAGAAATCAGCTTATCGATATCTTCGCGGGAATGGGATTTTCAGTATACGAAGGAACAGAGATCGAGAAGGATTTCTACAACTTCACCGCTCTTAACACCCCCGACGATCACCCCGCAAGAGATATGCAGGATACTTTCTATCTCTCACCTGAGTTCCTTTTAAGAACCCAGACCTCAGCAGGTCAGATCCATGTTATGGAGTCTACCAAGCCCCCTATCAAGATCGTCAGCCCCGGAAAGGTATTCCGTTCAGATGATGACGCTACCCACTCACCCATGTTCTCCCAGATGGAAGGACTTGTTGTTGACGAGGGTATCAATCTTTGCGACCTTAAGGGAAGCCTTGATATGTTCGTTAAGCAGATCTTCGGCGAGGAGACCACAACCCGTCTTCGCCCTTCATATTTCCCCTTCACCGAGCCTTCTGTAGAAGTAGACGTAAGTTGCTTCCAGTGTGGCGGTAAGGGCTGCAAGCTTTGCAAGGGTACCGGTTGGATCGAAGTACTCGGCGCAGGCGTAGTTAACAAAAAGGTTCTCGAAAATTGCGGTATCGATTCCGACAAGTATTCCGGATTTGCATTCGGACTCGGACTTGAGCGTATCGCAATGCTTAAGTATGGTATCAACAACATTAAGATGCTGTTTGAATCAGACCTTAGAGTACTTGAGCAAATTGATGACTGATATTAGACATTCGATTATATTTTCGAGAAAAGAGGTAAAAAGAAATGTTAGTTCCACTTAGTTGGTTAAAAGATTATGTTGATATAAATGTTTCACCCGATGAGCTTGAAGAGAAGCTTTTCTCCTGCGGATTCGAGGTAGAAGAGAAGTATCAGGTGGGTAAGGATATCAGCGGCGTTGTAGCAGGTAAAGTTCTTACCTGTGAACCCATTCCCGAGACTCATCTTCATGTTTGTACCGTAGATGTTGGAGAGCCGGAAGCTTATCAGATCTGCTGCGGTGCAGATAATGTTGTTGCAGGTGGTATATTCCCCGTAGCTCTTCCCGGAGCACAGGTTTATGCAACCGCTAAAGACCACGTTACCATCGAAGGTGTTATGACCATCAAGAAGGGCAAGCTTCGCGGATATGATTCAAACGGAATGCTTTGCTCAGGCGTAGAGATCGGCCTTAACGAGAACCTTTATCCCGGCGCGGGATACAACGGACTTCTTGTTCTTCCCGAGGATACAAAGCCAGGAACAGACGTTAAAGAGATCACCGGCCTCAATGACTGGATCTTTGATGTTTCCATTACAGCAAACAGACCTGACTGCCAGAGCATCTTCGGTCTTGCAAGAGAAGTTGCCGCAGTTCTCGGAACAGAGCTTCATGAGCCCGCACTCGATTACCACACCACCGACGTTAAGAAGGAAGGCTTCAAGGTAACTGTAGAGGCACAGGACATCTGCCCCAGATATTCAGCACATTATGTATATGACGTTAAGCTTGGTGAATCACCTGCATGGATGAGAAGAAGACTTGCTCTTGTGGGCAACAATTCAATCTCAAACATCGTAGACATCACCAACTATATCATGCGTGAACTTGGTCAGCCCCTTCATGCATTCGACTGCAATTTCCTTGAGGGAAACCAGATCGTTGTTAGACGCGCTAAAGAGGGCGAGAAGATCACTACTCTCGATGAGAAGGAATTTACTCTTAACCCCAACAATCTTGTTATCTGTGACGGCGTAAAGCCCGTTGCACTTGCAGGTATCATGGGCGGACTTAATTCCGAGATCAGAGAGAACACCACTGAGGTTATGTTCGAGGCAGCAAAGTTTGCCCGTGACAATATCAGAAAGAGCTCACGTGCTCTCGGCCAGTCATCAGACTCAAGCCAGAGATACTCTAAGGGCGTTGATGAGTACGCAACCGTTATGGCAATGAAGAGAGTCCTTCACCTTGTTGAAGAGCTTGGCTGCGGTAAGATCTCATCCACTCACGAGGACGTTAACACCGGAAAGAGCCTTGAGCCCAGACCTTTAAAGGCAAGTATCAAGAAGGTTAACGGAGTTCTTGGTATTGAGGTTCCTACCGAAGAGATCAAGAAAATCCTTACAAGACTTTACTTCGCACCCGAGATCAACGGTGACGAACTTACCATCAACATCCCCGCATATCGTGAGGACATGGAAGATTATCCCGATATCGCGGAAGAGCTTATCAGAATGTACGGCTACGATCACATCAAGCCCACATTCATGCCCACCGCTAAAGTAACCATTGGTGGACAGAGCCCTCGTCAGAAGACAACCCTTCACATCAAGAAGGCTCTTTGCGGAGCAGGTGCTTACGAGGGAATGCATTACTCCTTCTTCTCGCCTTCAGATCTTGACTTCCTTGGATTTGCGCAGGACGCACCCGAGAGACATGCCATCAGGATCATGAATCCTATCAACGAAGAGCTCTCTCTTATGAGAACCACTCTTGCGGCACAGATGATCCACGCTATGGGAAGAAACCAGAAGCGCGGAAATCTTGAAGGCAAGATCTTCGAGATCGGAAACAAGTTCATCCCCGGCGAGCTTCCTCTTACCGACTATCCCGACGAGAGAGAGACTCTCTGCATCGGTGTATTCGGAAAGAACGAGAGCTTCTTTACACTTAAGGGATTAACCGAGACTGTTGCTGATGCTCTTAATATCAGCTTCACATATGAGAGAACAGAGAAGCCCTTCCTTCACCCTTACCAGGCAGCTGCAATCTTCTGTGAGGGAGAGGAAATAGGATACCTTGGCCGCGTAACATACGAGATCATGAACGCAGAGGCTATGAGATATCCCGCATATGTTTGCGAGATCGATCTTGAGACTCTTTCAAAGTTCTACGGAAAGGCACCTGTATTCAAGCCCCTTCCCAAGTATGCTACCGAGAGTCGTGACCTTGCTCTTATCATGAACAAGGACATCACCTGCGGACAGGTAGAAGAGGTTATCTCCAATGCTTGCAATTACGTAACCGAGATCAAGCTCTTTGACGTATACGAAGGCGAGCAGATCGCAGCCGACAAGAAGAGCATGGCCTTCACCATCACCTTCACTCCCAAGGATGAAGAATTCACTGCCGAGGCAGTTGACGGCTACGTACACAAGATCCTGAAGAATCTCAAGAAAGAATTAGAAATAGAATTAAGAGTATAAGAAAAGAGGAAGTTTAGTATGGAACATAAGAATGTATGGGAAACATACGACGAGAAAGAACTTAAGAAACTTAACAAGCTCTGCGACGACTACCGCGAGTTCATCAGTGAAGCAAAGACTGAGCGCGAGTGCGTAGACCGCATTGTTAACACCATCGAGAAGGATGGCTATAAAGAGCTTGAGAGCCTTATCGACAGCGGCGCTAAATTAAAGGCCGGCGATAAGGTATACAGCGTTTGGATGAACAAATCTGTTTGCATGTTCAGAATTGGTAAGAAGCCTATGATCGAAGGCCTTAACATCCTTGGCGCACACATCGACAGCCCCAGAATGGACGTTAAGCAGAATCCCCTTTATGAGAAGGACGGAATCGCTTACCTTGATACCCACTACTACGGCGGAATCAAGAAGTATCAGTGGGCTACCATTCCTCTTGCTCTTCACGGCGTTATCGTTAAGAAGGACGGAACCACCGTTGAGATCAACGTTGGTGAGGATGAGTCGGATCCCGTATTCTTCGTAAGCGATCTTCTTATCCACCTTGCTCAGGAGCAGATGGAAAAGAAGGCAGCAAAGGTTATCGAGGGCGAAGCTCTTGATATCATCATCGGTAACAAGCCCCTTACTCTTGTAGGCGGACCTGCAAAGAAGACCGGCGCTAAGACCGCTAAGAAGGACGAGAAGGAAAAGGCTAAGGAAGCAGTTAAGGCAGGCGTTCTTGACATCCTTAAGCAGACCTACGATATCGAGGAGGAAGATTTCCTCTCAGCTGAGCTTGAAGTTGTTCCCGCAGGTAAGGCAAGAGATGCAGGCTTTGACAGAAGCATCATCCTTGGATATGGTCAGGACGACAGAGTATGTGCTTACACCTCAATGCAGGCAATGCTTGACAGCCCTGTTTGTGACAGAACCACCGTTTGCATCCTTGTTGACAAGGAGGAGATCGGTTCAGTAGGCGCTACCGGTATGCAGTCTCATTTCTTCGAGAATGCAGTAGCAGAAGTTATGAACCTTAAGGGCGAGTACAGTGAGCTCAACGTAAGAAGATGCCTTTCAAGAAGCTGCATGCTTTCATCTGATGTGTCAGCGGGCTTCGATCCTTCATACGAGAGCGCATTTGAGAGAAAGAACGTTGCTTACCTTGGAAAAGGTATGGTATTCAACAAGTTCACCGGCGCAAGAGGAAAGAGCGGCTCCAACGATGCAAACGCTGAGTACATGGCTAAGATCCGTGACGTCCTTGATAAGGATAAGGTTTGCTTCCAGACCGCTGAGCTCGGTAAGGTAGACGTAGGAGGAGGCGGAACCATCGCTTACATCCTTGCTCTTTACGGAATGAACGTAATCGACAGCGGTGTTGCAGTTCTCAACATGCATGCACCCTGGGAAGCTACCAGCAAGGCTGATATCTACGAGACCTACAGAGGATACAAGGCTTTCGTTAAGGGAGCCGTAATGTAAGGTAAGCCTTACTTAGAAAAGGTTAATAATGGAACTTAAAAAATCAGATTTTTATTTTGATCTTCCGGAGGAACTGATAGCTCAGGATCCTCTGGAAGACCGTTCCTCGAGCAAACTGCTCGTGGTTGATAAAAATACCGGTAGTTTGCAGCACAAGATCTTTAGGGATATCATTGATTACTTGAATCCCGGTGACTGCCTTGTGCTCAACAATACCAAGGTCATCCCCGCAAGACTTTACGGTGAGCGCGAAGGAAGCGGCGGACAGGTGGAAGTCCTTCTCCTTAAGAGAAACGAAGGAGATGTATGGGAGACACTTGTTAGACCCGGTAAAAAGTGCAAGCCCGGTCAGAAACTCGTTTTCGGCGGAGGAAAGCTTAAGGCTGAAGTCATCGAGACCGTTGACGACGGAAACCGTATGATCAAGTTTTTCTACGACGGAATCTGGGAAGAAGTTTTGGACAGCCTCGGAGAGATGCCCCTTCCTCCCTACATTACTCATAAGCTTCAGGACAAGAACCGTTACCAGACCGTTTACGCAAAGTTCGACGGTTCCGCAGCAGCCCCTACTGCAGGCCTGCATTTTACTCCCGAGCTTTTAAAGAAGATTGAAGATAAGGGCATAAAGCTTGCCTATGTTACTTTGCATGTGGGCCTCGGTACCTTCAGACCGGTTAAAGAGGAGAATATACTCGATCATCACATGCATACCGAGTTTTACCGGGTGACAAAGGAAGCTGCCGATATCATAAATGAGACCAAGAAAAACGGCGGCAGAGTTATCTGCGTCGGAACAACAAGTTGCAGGACAATAGAGAGTGCCGCTGATGAAAACGGTGAGGTTATCGCAAAGAGCGACGATACAAGTATCTTTATCTATCCCGGATACAAGTTCAAGGTTCTTGATTGCCTCATCACCAATTTCCATCTGCCTGAGAGCACCCTTGTTATGCTTGTTTCAGCCCTTGCGGGAAGAGAGCATGTCCTTAACGCATATAAAGAAGCTGTTGAGAACAGATACAGATTCTTTTCCTTTGGCGATGCCTGCTTTTTCACTGATGAGCTGAAATAGCGCCAAAGCCCAAGAGTTGTTATAAACCGAATATTTTGGTATAATTACTTTGTTATGCTACCGCGGCGGTGCGGAGTATACAGTTTGAAAATCTAATAAACGGTCACGACCGCCCGTGCCTAGACGTAAGGGGATAAGACAATGGAAGAGAGAAGAAAAAGCAAAAGAACTCAATTGGATTCAACTTTGGTGATCAAGAGACTTGACGGTGGAGTTGACGAGGAAGTGAACATCGAGATCTGTGATGTTTCTAAGAGCGGTGTGGGATTCGTCTGCAAGACTCCTCTTCTTATCGGGACCGTTTATGAATCATATCTTACTATCTGGACCAAGGAAGTTTTACACGCATTTCTTCAGATCGTACGTATCGAGCTTAAGGAAGATACATACTACTACGGAGCTTCTTTCGTGGGAATGCCCGAGATCGATGCACAGAGGATCGTTACTTACCAGACAGTAAGCGAAAATAATCAGTAAAGGTTTTTTTGAAATGTCTGATAATCCGAATTATGATCTTGATAAATATGTGAGTGATAAGATCAGTAAGCTGGAGGCATCCGAAAAGAACTTAAAGGCAATCTTTAAGCTAATGACCGACGAGAGCGATAAGCTCTTTGCAGAGTCCAATGACGGATATGCCATCACCCGCATTACATACGGAGAATTCAAAGAGAGAACTGAGCGTATGGCCGGTTCTCTTTTGGCGGTATTAAAGAATGTGGATAAAGGCAGCATTGTCGGTATCTACATGAATAACTGTGAGGAGTGGCTTGAAATCTTCTGGGCGCTTTTGATGCTCGGTTTCAAGCCCCTTCTTGTGAATAACCGCATGAGCAGATCCGTGCTTGAGGATATCCTCGTAAAGTACGATGTTAAGGCGGTTATCTCGGATGCGGGAGAGCTTGGCGGAAACACCGTTTCTCTTGATGATCTTAAGGCAAGAGTGAAAAGCAAAGAAGACGACAGAGTCGATCCTGAGGAAAGCATCTGGGCTGACGAGATCATGCTCATGTCATCAGGTACCACAAGCCATGTTAAGATCTGTATCTACAACGGCGAAACCATGTACTACCAGATCTGTGACAGCGCCCGCATCATAAAAGAATGTAAGCCTATGAAGGCACATTGCATGGGCGAGTTAAAGCAGCTTACCTTCCTGCCTTTTTACCATGTATTCGGACTTGTGGCAGTGTTTATGTGGTTTGGTTTCTTCAACAGAAGTTTTGTATTCCTTAAGGACTTCTCATCAGAGACCATCTTAAATACCGTAAGACGTCATAAGGTGACACACATTTTCTCAATTCCTCTTCTTTGGAATACGGTCTATGAGACTGTAGTTCGTACCGCAAAGGAAAGAGGAGAGTACGAAAAGCTCATGAAGGGAATCGCCATTTCCGAAAAGCTTGACGGCGTGCCTGTACTTGGAAAGCTCTTTACCAAGGTGGCATTTAAATCCGTTAGAGAGCAGATCTTCGGAGACAGCATCAGATTCCTTATCAGCGGAGGAAGTACAATATCTCCCGACGTACTCAGATTCTTTAATGCCATCGGTTATCATCTTGCCAATGGTTATGGCATGACGGAAGTTGGAATTACTTCAGTTGAATTATCCTGCAAGAGGAAGAATCTTACAGACAGATCCGTAGGAAAGCCTTTTGCATCTATCGAATATAAGCTTTCCGATGAAGGAGAACTCCTTGTTCGCGGAGAGACCATGGCAGATATCGTCATGGAGGATGGCGAGGTCGTGGACCGTACCGAAAACGGCTGGTTCCATACAAACGACCTTGCAAGTGAAGAGAACGGCAGATACTTTATCCTCGGAAGGAAAGACGATGTTATCATCGGAGCTTCCGGAGAGAACATCAATCCCGATGTTCTTGAAGATAAGATTAAGATCGAAGGCGCGGAAAGTATCTGTATCGTCAGACAGACTGTTGGCGAGAACAAGCTCCCCGTGCTAATCGTAAAGGTTTCCCCCTATGCGGGACCCGAGACCATTAAGGACATTTACGAGCGAGCAAACAAGTGTCTTAAGGACCTTGACCTTGACAGAACCATTGGCAAGGTCGTTATCACAGGCGATGCACTTATGGATGCCAACGATTTTAAATTGAACCGTAAGAAGATCGGTGAGAAGTTGGACAGCGGAGCTATAAAAGCCGTTGATCCCGAGAAGGATGGTTTCAAGGCCAGTGAGCTTACCGCAAAGGTTGCAAAGATCATTGCAGGTATCCTTGGAAAGACCGAGAGCGAAGTTACTCCCAATGCGGATCTTTTCTTTGACCTTGGCGGAAGCAGCCTCGACTACTTTACCATACTTATGGAACTTCAGAAGGAATTCAGAGTTAATTTCCCTTCCGAAGGAGAAACAAGTTTTAAGACCGCCGGAGAATTTGCGGATTATATAGAAAAGCACAGGTAATTACCGTGATTAGTTTTGTTAACTGGTTTGTTAAGATAACTGCCTGGCCGGCGCAGTTTTTTGTGTTCAGGACCAAGATCTACTACGAAGATAAAAAGGTTCAGAGTCGCAGAATAAAAGGTCCTGCCATTATCATCTCGAATCATACATCTGTTTATGATTATGCAGTATATTTGTTTGTATTTCTTTTTAGGACATTAAGGGTCCAGATGGCTGAAGTCCTCTTTAAGAAAAAGGTTCTCGGACCTTTCCTTAAGATGATGGGCGGTATCTATGTTAACAGGGATACTTTTGATTTTTCCTTTGTTGGTAAATCACAGGCCATTCTTGAAAAGGGCGGAGTTGTTGGAATCTTCCCCGAAGCAAGGATCCCGAGACCCGAAGAAAAGCGTCCACTGGAGTTTAAGACCAGTGCCACATACCTTGCTTACCTCAGCGGAGTACCCATTATCCCTGTGGTAACCAACGGTTCATACTTTAATCCTAAGAAGAGAGCAAGAGTTCTTATCGGTAAGCCCATCGATATCGGAATGTGGTGGGATGCCGAGAAAGATCAGAAGGCCAATCTTAAAGAAGTGACCGAAAAGCTCCGCAAGGAGATAATCCGTCTTACAAAGGAACTTGAAAAAATACAGAAGCGCGATGAATTAAGACCGCCTTTTTATTATTTGCTGAATGACATTATCCGTGTATCGGCAATTCCCGGACTTTTATGGTTCAGACCTAAGGTTGTTTATTCATCGAAAGAGGCCAAGAAAAAATATAAAAAGGGAGTTATCTTTTTCTCCAACCATACAGGTTTCGGAGATCCCTTATATATCATGATGAGCATTTGGTACAGAAGGATCCACTTTGTTACCATGCAGGAGATTCTTGATAATCCCAAGATGCACTTCTGGTTTGATAAAGGATTCAGAGTTATTCCCGTTGACCGCGAGAACATGAACATGAATTCCTTTAAAAAGGTTACCGCCTTTTTGGATGCCGGATGTGCAGTCGGAATTTTCCCTGAAGGTCATATAACCACCGGTGATGAAGCCGTTGACGACTTTAAGAACGGGGTTGTTCTCATGGCTCTTAAAGGAAAGGTTCCCATTGTTCCTCTTTATGTTGAAAAGAGAAAGCATTGGTGGAACAGACAGACTCTTTTCCAGGGAGAAGAGATCGATCTTGTTTCCATGTACGGAAACATGCCTTCCATGGCTCAGATAGAGGAAGCCGGAAAGCTTTGCAGGGACAGAGAGATCGAACTTGCACATCTGGCTGATGAGTATTACGGAAGAGTTAAGACCGCAAACGAGAATTAAAAAATACGTGGGCGACCACATGAATATTTGGAGAAGACATGGAAAGAAATGAAGTAATGGAGGGTTTAAGAGAAATCCTCAAGACCATCGAAGGTCACGATGATAAGGTTATCGATGCCGCTACCGACAGCAGCAATTTAAAGAGCGACCTTGGACTTAATTCCATCGGAATGCTCTATATCATGATCACCATCGAAGAGAAGTTTGACATCAGCTTCGAAGATTCTCATATCGAAGATTTTAAAACCGTTGGTGATGTAGTTGACTATATCCTGGAACAAGCCTGAGGTGAAGCCGTGAAGTGGTCTGTCAGAGAAGGTAAACCCGGCGATATGGTCAGGGTAAAAGTTAATAGTCAGATGGATCACTACGGAGTTTATGTCAGCGATTCTGAAGTTATCCAGTTCGGTAAGAATCCCGGACTGAGACTCGGTATTTCCGAGAGCGAAGTATTCGTCCTTGCTACGGATATCAATGAGTTCAGAAACGGAGGCTTCCCTGAGTTTGCAGATCTGTCTTTATCGGAAAAACTTAAGAGATTTAAGACCGAGAAGATAGTTGAGACTGCAAGAAAGCGTATCGGCGAAGGCGGATACAATATTCTTTACAATAACTGTGAGCATTTTGCCTACGAATGCATATTTGGCAAAAAGTACTCCTCACAGACTGATAAAGCCAAAGAGATCATTAAACAAATGGCTACAGGAAAAACAAACGGAGAGGAATAAACCTGAATGTGTTTTGCAATTTCACATAGTATATTCCGTAAAGTATTCGGGCGAAAAACCGATCCGCCCCTTGATGAGATAGAACTTGTCGGCACTCATTATGAGCCCTGGAAAGATATTATCTATAACAGCATCGGAAGATTAAGAGGTCTTGAATGGAAGCCTCTTAGCATCAAAGGATGCAACGGAGATAAGCTCAGCGCTCTGATGTACGACAACGGAAGCGACAAGACAGCAGTTCTTTGTCATGGATACAGGACCCACTACTTCAGCAACACAGCAGTGGCTGCCGGATACTTTTTGGACAGAGGATACAATATAATACTTATTATTTCCAGAGGTCATGAAGGAAGCGAAGGACAGTATATAACCTTTGGTGCTTTGGAGCACAAAGACCTTCTTTTATGGCTTGATATGTTTGAGAAAAAGCTTGGTCTTAAAAAGGTTGTGCTTTACGGCATATCCCTTGGAAGTAACGTGGTAATGAGGGCATCACAGTTTATTGAGCCCGGTATGGTAAAAGCCGTTATCGCGGATTGCGGATTTATTAACACAAAGACCATCATCCACACCCAGGTGCATTTACGGAGCAAGAACGAATTCCAGAGACTTCTGTTCCCTTATCTTGCAATACCTGTTGTGAGAAATATGAGACACTACGCCAAGAAGGCGGGCTTTGACATCTTTGACGGTGATACGAGAGTATCCGTTTCAAAAGCCAATGTTCCCATCTTTTTTATCCACGGTGCTAAGGATGATGTGGTTCCTTTGGGGGAATCAAAGGAGAACTACAAAGCATGCAGATCTCCAAAAGAACTTTTCATTGCAGCCAATGCTGCACACGGAAGCGCTTTTGCGGACGGCGGACTTAAACTTAAAGAAAAACTGGATATCTTCCTGAGCAAATACATTTAAATAACGCGAATGCTTAGGCTTTATAAAGATATAAAAAAGGAAGGAATTTATTTACTATGGGAAAATTTGTAATCTTAACAGACTGCAGCAGCGACCTTACACAGGATATCAGAGACAGATTTGATATTGATTATATCAAGGGTCATCTTCAGATGCCTGACGGAAGAAACGTACCTCTTTGCCTTGAGTGGACTGAGGACTATCAGCATGATTCTTTCTATGCTGACATTAAGAAGGGTGCACAGTATGCTACTTCACCCGCAAACGTTGCTGAGTATGCAGAAAGATTTACTGAATATGTAAAGGCAGGCAAGGACGTTCTTTGCATCTGCATTTCAACCGGACTTTCCGGAACCTTTAACTTTGCTACCGAGGCTATGAACCAGGTTAAGGCTCAGAACCCCGACGCAAAGATCTTCTGTATCGACTCACTTCGTTACAGCGTGCTCCAGGGTATGATCTGCGTTAAGGCAGCTCAGATGAGAGACGAAGGAAAGACCATCGAGGAGACTTATGAGTGGATCGAGGCTAACAAGAACTGCTATCACCAGATGGGATGGCTTGACGACCTTTCATTCGTAGCTAAGAAGGGACGTATGTCAAACAGCAAGGCATTCTTCGGACAGCTTGTCGGAATCAAGCCCCTCGGCGATATTTCTTCAAACGGACTTACCACCGTTATCGGTAAGGCGAAGGGAGCAAAGGCAGGCTTCGCAGCTATTCTTGAGTACATGGAAGCTACCATCATCAATCCTTCAGAGCAGACCATCTTCGTTGGTACCTCAGACAGAGAAAGAGATGCAGACAAGCTTGTTGAGCTTATCAAAGAAAAATTCAATCCTAAGGAAGTTATTAAGTCCTTCGTATTCCCCAGCTGTGGAGTAAACATCGGACCCGGTCTTTGCTGTGCATTCTATTACGGAACCCCTATCAGCGATGACATGAAGGCTGAGGAAGCTCTTATGACCAAGATCCTTGAGAAATAAAAAGGATAGATCAAAATGAACTCCAATGAATTAATGATAGACGGTAGAGTTATGGCTGCCTGCGTAAAAGCAGGCGAGGCCAGGCTTGATAAAAACGAAGCGCTGATCAATCAGCTTAACGTTTTCCCTGTACCCGATGGTGATACGGGATCAAACATGCTGACCACTCTGCGCGGCGGTATTAATGCGGCCAAAAATACGGATAACCTTGGAGAGTATATGAACTCCCTTGCAACAGGAATGCTTTTTGGTGCAAGAGGAAACTCCGGTGTTATCTTTTCCCAGATCTTTTCAGGAATTGCCGACAAGCTTAAGGGCAAGGCTTCAGCTACACCCGCTGAGATGCTTGAGGCTCTCGAGAACGGATCAAAGGTTGCATACGACAGCGTTGTTGTTCCTACAGAGGGAACAATTCTTACTGTAGTAAGAGAGGGCGCTGAAGGATTTTCCGGACAGGGTCTTGATGACCTTGGTATCTGGGATTTCTTTAAGATCTATATTGAAAACATCAAAGAAGCTCTGGACAAGACTCCCGATCTTCTTCCCATTCTTAAGAATGCAGGCGTTGTAGACAGCGGCGGATACGGATTTGTAAAGTTCTTTGAAGGCTTTACAGAAGCGGCACTTGACGGAAGCATTCAAGAAGCGTTAAAGGACGATGTGGAGACTGACCTTATTCCCGCCGGCGGTGTTATCGGTAAGTGGATGGATGATTCTGAGGAAGATGCATTTGGATTCTGTACCGAATGTATTGTTACTCTTAACGAGGACAAGAACATCCGTGACGAAGTTGTTACTTACCTTGAGTCCATGGGACAGTCCGTTGTTTGCGTTCAGAGAGACAATATCTTAAAACTTCATGTTCATACCCTTGAGCCTCTTAAGGTTCTTCAGCATATGCAGGAGTACGGCGTGTTCTACAATGTAAAGATCGAGAACATGGACTCTCAGGCCGGAAGGGATATGAAGAAGGACAGCGCTGACAAGAAAGAATTTACCGAAGTTGGTAAGGGCGCAGCAGAGCAGGATACCGACACTGTAGAGCGCGCTATGAAAGAAAAGCACGACGAACAGGTTCATGAGACCCACCACGGCATCGCATATATCGCAGTAGCCAATGGTGAGGGCGTCATCAAGGCTTTTAAGGATTTCGGATGCGAGATCGTTTTAAACGGCGGTCAGACCATGAACACTTCAGTTGAAGAGTTCGTTGATGCATTTAAGCAGCTTAACGCAGACAAGATCATCGTTATGCCCAACAACTCAAATATCCAGGCTGCAGCTCTTCAGGCTACAAGGATCTATGGTGAGGACAAGGTCATGATCCTTCCAACCAAGTCTATAGCCGAAGGTTACTTTGCTATGTCCATGGCAGTTGTAGACAGATTCGAGGCTGACGAGATCTACGCTCAGATGAAACAGGGAATGGATGGAGTTGATACCATCTGGATCTCTAAGGCTATCAGAGATGCAAGAGTCGAGAATATCGAGTGCAGAGAAGGAGATTACCTTGCTCTTCTCGGAAAGAAGATCGTAGCTGCAGACGCTGACAGACTTGAGGCTGTAAAGAAGGTTCTTGAGAGCACTCCGGAAATGGAGGACAAGTACGTTATCCTTATCTTTAAGGGAGCGGGCGTTACCGATGAAGAGTGCGAAGAACTTCAGGAATATATCGAGGACACTTACGACTGGCTTGACGTTGGAATCATCGACGGTGGTCAGGACGTATATGATTTCGTCATCGGTATTACAGGCTGATTTAACTTATAAGATTTAAGAGGTTTTTTATGCCGGTTTATTTTTGGATAATCATAGCTGTTGTATTCTTCCTTTTGAGCGGTGTAGTGGTTATGCTCATCAAAACTTTGCCCATCGCTCAGATGGTTTTCAGAACACAGTTTACCAAGCCCAAGGAACCTACCTACGGCTGGACAAGAGGAGTTTGTTCCTTCCCCGATAATGAAGAGAATATGGAAATGCACAGACAGGGAATGGCCTGGGCAGAAGAGAACAAGGCTGTTATCAAGGAAGTTTCCATTACCAGTTATGATGGATTGAAACTTTGCGGACAGTACTTTGACTTCGGCTTTGACAAGGCAGCTCTTTTCCTTGCAGGACGTGCAGAGCCCTGTACATATTCTTATTATTTTGCAATGCCTTATAAAGAGTATGGTTACAACGTTCTTGTCATCGACAACAGAAGCTGTGGCCTTTCGGAAGGTGAATGCAGCAATGCGGCAATGAAAGAGTACAGAGATGTTCAGGATTGGATAGGGTTCTTAAATCATGACCTTGGTAATAAGAAGGTTTTGATCCACGGTATCTGCATCGGATCCGCTACAGGTCTCAGAGCACTTACCCATGTGGGATGCCCAGACTGCGTAGAAGGAATCGTTGTAGACGGAATCTATGAGACTTTCTATGAGACATTGAGAACCCACTTCATCGATCTTGGAAAACCCGTTTTTCCTGTTTGCTATGAAGTTATATTCAAGATCTGGAAGCTTACGGGCAAGAACGTCATGATCCATGGACCCAAGAGGGATATTAAGAAATACACAGGTCCCATTCTTATGATCCACGGAAGACAGGATGTATTTTCACTTCCCGCAAAGGCTCAGAAGATGTATGAATCCTGCCCTTCAACCCATAAAAGACTTGAATGGTTTGAAGAAGGAATGCATTCACATTTAAAGATCCGTGCTCCCAAGAAGTATGATGAAGTTGTGGGAGAGTTTATTAAAAGCCTTAACTAAGAATTACATATTGTAAGTATACTTATTAAAAGAGCGAGGTCCCAAGGGGGCCTCGCTTATTTGATGCATTGTTGATTTGCCTATTGATTTATAGTTTCCTTGTTCCGCGGTCTCCGTGGAGGATCTTATTCTGGTCGGAAGGATCGATCTCTTTGAGAGTACCCTTTGCAGTGTAGGTGGTCAGCATGTCAGTACTCCTTGCGGGAGTTTTTGCTCCACCTTCTGAAATAAGAGCACGGAAGAGGTCACGATCCTGATCTTTAAGAGCTTTCTTTATCTTTTCATCTCTTGAGGACTCCAGAGAATCAACGGTAGATAAAGAAACTGAGGCTCCGTCTGCTTCAAAAGATTCAGCACTCGGATTTGCAACGTTACTTTTGGCGGCCTGGTCTTTCTTACCCGGGGTAAGATTAATGGACATATCTTCAAGACCTTCTGAAATGGGCTTCGAATCCCAAAGATTTCCAAAGATCTTTCTTATATTATTCCAAAGGCTTACAAAGAAATCCTGAATACCTTTCCAAATTTGGTTTGCGGTTTCGGAGATCCGGTCAGGTTCCTCCTTTGAGTATTCTCGTTGGGGGACATTGGCAAGGGTATCTGCGAAGCCACCGGTCTTGCCACCTGAGGTCTCTTTCGGAGTATTTGATTCTTCTGAAGGCTCGTAAATGACGCCTTCATGGTCTTCATTATGCTCTAATGCAGATTTTAAGGAGAAGTGTTCACTGCCGGTATCGGCTGCACTTACCTTCTTTGGTGTCTGATATTCGCTTGGAATGTTGTTGTTTATGGGGCTTATCATTGTGTTTTACCTATGATCCGTATTATCAATACATATAGAAAGAACGCTATTTAGCCTAATTTGAATATAACATCATTGAATAGCTCTTTCAAGGAAACTGTATCGGCTTTTTTGGTGTAAAATATAGCTTTTTGTGATGAATGGCATTTTTTTGGGATGAAAGGAAGGTAAACTATATAGAAATATTGAAAACTAATTGATAGACTATTAACGTAGCGTGGTTTGGAAGGCTTATGTAAAAGATACCAACCGGGCACTTGGAGGGAAGATGACAGACAGAGAATTACGGAAACTATCCAGACAAGATCTTCTTCAGCTCCTCATTGCGCAAGGTCGTGAAGCGGCCCAGATGGAAGAGCAGCTTAAAGAAGCTAAATATAATGAACAAAGACAATTCGATTCAAACGAAAGACTTCGTGACAGAATAGCCGACAGGGAAGAAACTATTGAACACCTCAAAGAAAAGCTGACAGGTAAAGATGAGAAGCTTAACGAGAAGGACAGAGAGATAGCCGAGCTTAAGGATCAGATAGAACGACTCAAAGCAACAGGAATCAGCATGGATGGTTCCGGTACGATAGAAGGAAGAGAGTTGGGATCCATAGCAGAAGCGGCCCTTGCACTTAATGATGTGTTCGCCGCAGCTCAGAGAGCGGCGGACATGTACGTTGAAAATGCTAAAAGGAAGGCCGAAGGGGAGAACCGATAAATGTCATTTGATACATTGCCCTCTATTGAACAGCTTGAGGGTGAGTTAAAGAGAGAGAAGAGAAAGAAAAATTACAGTAGAGCATTCAGAAGCACTGTTTTTACTTTGGTGGTTGTTGCAGCGGTTGCAATACTCGTCGTAGTATTGTTTCTTCCGGTTCTACAGATCACGGGTGCATCGATGTCGCCCAACCTTAAAAGCGGAGACGTTGTAGTCGCAGTCAAACTCAAATCTTATGAGACAGGCGACACAGCAGCTTTCTACTACAACAATAATCTTCAAGTAAAAAGAGTCATCGGCGTAGGCGGAGATGTTATTAACATCGACGAAGACGGTGTTGTTTACAAGAATGGTGAGATGCTTGGTGAGAGCTACCTGACCGAAAAAAATCTTGGCCAGTGCAACATCGATTTTCCCTTCACTGTTCCTGATGAAACCTATTTTGTTTTAGGGGACAACAGGTACATGAGCATAGACAGCCGCGTTGATACGGTTGGATGTATTGACAAGAATTTAATGGCCGGAAAAGTATTTTTCAGAGTATGGCCCTTTAAAACTTTCGGATTGATAAAGTAGATTCGTTGGATTACCAGTTAATTGTTTTGTCGTCTTCTTTAAGGAGGAAGCGCAATATGAATTTTCAGATAATGGAGCAGGCTGCAAAGTTACTCAGCATGAAGAAAAAACATAATATATACATTCTTTCGGTTTCTTGTGCTGCAGTACTCACTGCATTCGGAGTAGTATTCGCATTGACCAGACCCGGTCAGGCTTTCTCAAGCCTTGAAAAAACTCTCGATTGTCATGTCGAAGTTCATCAGCATACAGCCGACTGCTATGATGCAGACGGAAATCTTATTTGCGGATATGCGGATTATGTAGCACATGTACATGACCCCGAGCTTTGCTATGATGACAATGGTGAGCTTGTCTGCACACTGCCTGAGATCATTCCCCATGAGCATGACGACAGCTGCTACATCGAAAGATTAGAGCTTATCTGCGGACTCGAAGAAGGCCAGGTTGTTGACGAGAACGGCGTAGGCGTATTCGACGAAGCCGGTAATCCCGTATTTGATATTGAAGCAGTTCCTTCACTTGACTCCATCAGCGTTGAAGGAGATGTAGAAGAGACTGAAGCTACTTCTATAGAAGAAACTGTTACAGAAGAGATTATTTCCGAGGATACCCCCTCTGATTTGGAAGGCACCACCCCCAACGATACTACTGCTTCCCCCGAGGCAGTAGTATCAACCCCCAATGAGACCGACGAAGGCACAGAAGAAGCATCCGCTCCTGCAAACAATACGGATGCTCCCGCCGAGTCGGAGTCTTCAGTTGATAATGGTGAGACTGCTGCAGAAGCAGAAGCCGAGGCTCCCGAAGGAACAGTATCTACAGAGACTGTAGATTTAGGAGGAGCAAATGCCGGTCTCGCCGCTTCATCCAGATACACTCATCATGTACACACTGCTGAGTGCTATCAGGTAGTTAAAGAACTTGTCTGCACAATCCCCGCTCTCCACGTTCACACTGCTGAGTGCTTCGACGAGAACGGAAACTGCATCTGCGGACAGCTCCAGCTTGTACAGCATGTTCACGGTGAGGACTGCTTCGTATTCGAAGAGAAGACCATCACCAAGACCGCTGTTGCCGGTGATTACACCATCACCGCAACCTACGGTGCAAGCGCAAAGATCCCTACTAAGGCTGAGTTTAGAGCAAGGATCATTGAGCCCGGTACAGAAGAGTATGAGGCTAACAAGAGTATAGTTGATGGTTCTCTTGGTGAGGATTCATTCACCCAGGTTATGTTCGATATTTGCTTTATTTATAAAGACGAAGAAATAGAGCCCGAAGGACCTGTGGAAGTTACTTTCTCATCCAATAGCGAGCTTGAAGCCGGATCTGATGTTACGTTGGTACATGTAAAAGATGATGGAAATGTTGAAGTTAACGAAACTCAAATTGACGAGAACAACAATGCTTCAGCAACAACCAATTCGTTTTCTACTTGGACAATTCAGTTTGATTCAAAAAAGATTGGAAAAATCGAAATGCGTGATGCATTGAGATATGATCCTGATTTTGAGAAGTACCGTGCTCATTCAAATAACCTTGGTTTAGCAAATAACTTCTTTGCAGTAGCGTTTGGAACATATAATTCATATTCACATGTTTATGGTAATATTTGCGTTAACCAGGTTGGCGATCTTGCGAGGAATTTTGATACGAATAACCCATATGACGTGAGTTATTTTAAGCATCTTCCTGCATCAATGGACAGTTTTACCAATCTGCCGGGTTCGCAGAATGCTGAAGGAGCCGCTGCTGTTTTCGGATACGGGGCGGTCGTTACTCGAAATAGTTCCAATATCAATGTCAACGGAAAGGATTTAAACTCCCCTAAGTATGTATTTTATGAGGATGCTTCTGATCATGAGTTCGTTGTCTTTTCTGAGATGAAAAAGGAATTGACAGATGAGCAGCGCAGATTGGCACTCTATACAACAAATGTTAATGTGGCTCATTCACAACAGGACGATGAAACTAACCGAAAACAGATTATCTCACTTGGAGAAAATAAAGAGTACGCAGGTGTGATTAATATCACATCAGATCAATTAAAAGATTACCTAAGTTCTGCAGGTAGAGGAATTTGGCTTACCGGTTTTTCAGATACAAAGAACTATAAGGGAACCCTTATTATAAACGTAACTTGCAAAAAAAATGAAACGATTGATCTTTTCGGCGAGGTAAAACTTTTAAATCATTCCGGAGGCCATTTAACAGAGGATAAGGCGGATTACTATAATGGAAAGGTGCTTTGGAACTTTGTAGACAGTGACGGGGTTAAGATAAACATACGTAACAACTTCTTTGGATGCATTCTTGCTCCTGATGCAGATGTAACGATAGAGACCGGTACTACAGAGGGACAGATATTTGCACATGATATCACAATTAAAACTGAACCCCATAAGGTCGGTTTTACCGGAACAGATATTCCTTTCTCTACTGATTTTTCTTTCGGAAAGGTCATTGGAAAAGATGGAGTAGGAAGAGAACCTTCAAAGGATGAAACATTTACTTTTGAACTGGCTAAACTTGAGAATGGTTCTTGGAAGGCCATTAAGACTGTCTCTAACAGTAGCGGAAAAATCGAATTCGGTTCACAAACCTTTACCAAGGAGATGGCAGGTAAAACTTATTGGTATAGAGTTCGTGAAGTAAAAAACGAAGGAGATATTTCTTTCATATATGATAAGAGGGAATACGTAGTAAGGGTTGACGTTACGTACGATAACGCAACAGGCAAAGTAAGTGCTCCCCCCACTTATTATGAGTATGAAAAAGATGAAGACATTGTCATAGACATAGAGAACAATACAGTTTTAGTTAGTGGAAAATCGACTATACATAGAGAAGACGCTAAGTTCAACAACACACCAAACTTTACCACAATTGAGGCTGAAAAGAAGTGGCAGAATTTCATGGGTGAGGAACTTATCGAAACACATCCGGATATCACGGTTTACTTGATTTCTACCACGGATGCAACCATTGATGTTTCAAAGATCAATGTTGATGATTTCAAGAATATCAATGATGTTGTGAAGGTCGGAGAAAGCGATGAAAGTAAGGTTAAGTGCCTGGATATCGCTGTTCTTAATAAGGGCAATAACTGGTATAAGAAGTGGGATAAAGATAACGGATTTAATCTCCCCATCAAGGATGAGAACAATAAGACGGTTTACTACTACGTTCTTGAAAAGACCTCCACAGAGTACACCACAAGTTACACCATAGGTAAGTGGTTTACTGAAGGCAAGCAGACCATCATAAACAAGAAGATTCCTGAAAAGACAACAGTAGAACTTGATAAGAAGTTCGTTGTTAAGAATTATGAAGGAACGGATTATCTTGAGATTGAAAATCCTATAATCGATCCTAAGATGAAGAAAGAAGATGCATATGTAACTTTCATTCTTCAGAGAACAGTTACCGTTGGAGGTGAGCAGCTTAGAACTGAAGCTTACACAGGACCTGCAGTAAGAATTAACAAGGACGGTTCGGAATCTGAAATTGCTTCCTTTGATAAGGGTAGGTTTAAGGTTACCGCAGCGGATGACTGGAAAGCTAAGTTCACTCAGCTCCCTGCTGCAGGTTTTGAAAATGGAAAACAGGTTACTTATACATACCAGATCATTGAGACCAGCGACACCAACCTTCCTTACATCCAGCTTGATGAAAAACTTGGTGGTTATAAGGTTGAGGTAGTTAAGGACGAGACAACCGGTAAGGAACATTCAAAGTATGTTTACACCAACGTACTTAAAGATACAGAGATTGAGGTTGACAAGGAATGGTTCACTTTCACGGATTCACCTCAGGTAATGTCTGATTCCGATCTTGTCATCAAGATCAAACTGGTACAGCAGTGTAAGACTGACAGACTTAGCATTAGAGAAAAAGGTACCTACTTACTTGGATACAACAGCATTTCAAATGTTGACGGTAAAGCGGTTGATGAGTCTGTAGCTAAGCTGAGCCAAGATAAGAACTGGGCTGTTAAGTTTGTAAATCTTCCTGCTTACTATGCAGTTAAGGATGCAAGCGGTAGAGTTACTCTTCAGCAATATGAATATGTTGTAGGAGAGGCCGGCGCATACAAACTGGTGAATGGAGAGTATGTACCGTATACCGATTATGAGCTTGCTACAACAGGTAGTGTTCTTGTAGCTTCACTTGACGAGAACGTAATAAGCGAGATCGGAATCGGAACCTACAACACCATTCTTCTCAAGAACAAGTCAATCGTAACATTTAGCTTACCCGAAACCGGCGGACCCGGTGTTATCCCGTTCTATGTAGTAGGCGGTTTGAGCATCTTTGCTTCACTCGCACTACTTGTATATAGAAGAAAATTACGTAAAAACTGATTTATTTCATTAGGAAAAAGGAGACAAAAGCATGAAAAAGAAGATTTTATCACTTATTCTTGCAGCAACCCTCTGCTTTGGTGCTTCATTAACAGCATTCGCAACAGAGTCAGGAACTACAGGAAACGCAACCCAGCAGGGAACTGTAGATCCCTTTACTGCAATTACCCATGAGTACGCAGGATATCAGATCTTTACCGGAGATTATGATGCTGCTACCAAGAATTTTTCAAACCTTAAATTTGGTACTGCTGTAACAGATACCATGAAGACAGAGCTTGATTCATTACTTGGTATTACCGCAGACAGCGATGATGGCAAGCATGCTACTCAGATTGCTAAGGCACTTAATGCTGCTGATATGGCTACTTTAGAGGCTGTAGCTGTTATCATCAATACACATAAGACCGGCGAAGCTACTAAGGCTGCTGATCTTACCGGAAATGGATATTATCTCATTGTAGATGTTACCGATCTTTCAAAGTACACTAACGAGATCGAGAAGTACGGCGTATATCTTGACAGACCCCAGCTTCAGGTTGTAGTTAACGGACAGTTCACTGCAGAGCAGAAGCGCGATAAGGTTACTGTTGAGAAGAAGGTTAAGGATATCAACGATTCAGTTGAGGTTAAGTATTCAGAGTGGCAGGATTCTGCTGACTATGATCTCGGTGATACCATCGACTTCAAACTTACCGGTACCCTTCCTGCAGATTACGCTTACTATGATAAATATGAGTACGTATTCAGCGATGTACAGTCAGCAGGACTTGATTTCCAGGCTGATTCGGTTAAGGTATACTTAAATGATGAAACCGATGATACAAACCTTATCGATAATACAAATAAGGTTTATACCGTAACAAAGGATGCAAACAATCACTCATTCGAAGTTAAGTTTGATGACCTTAAGAAAGTAACTAAGGACCCTACTGCAAAGGTTATCGTTACTTATCAGTCAGTACTCACCGGAGAAGGCGTAGTATTTGGTGCAACAGGTAACCCCAACAAGGTTCGCATCGAGTTTGATAACAAGACCGGCGGAAAAGGAAAGACTCCTTGGGACACCGTAATCGTATTCACCTTTAAGGCTGAAGTTGACAAGGTAGATGGTGCTAAGAAGCCCCTTAAGAATGCTCAGTTCACTATTGAGAAGCTTGCAGCAACCGAGGACAATGGTAAATATACTGTTGTAAAAGAAACCAAAGACGGAAAAGAAGTTGATAAGGTTATCAAGAGCTTTACAGTAAATGTAGGCGGCGAAGGCGAGGCGGAAGGAACCGTATTCAGCGCTGCAGGACTTGATGATGGTGTTTACAAGATCACTGAGACTGTGACCCCTGCAGGTTACAATACCATTGATCCAATCTACTTTGTAATCGCTGCAGAGCATGATGAGAATGCTACCGAGCCTAAGCTTACCAAGCTTTATGTTACCGACCTTAACGGAAAGGTAATCTCAAAGAATGCAACTGATCTTGGTGAGTTCGAGTTTGTTGTTACTCCTGCGACCGGAAATGTTGAGACTACCGTAGTCAACGAGCAGGGTGTAGTTCTTCCTTCAACCGGTGGTATCGGTACCACAATCTTCTACGTAGTAGGTGGAGTACTTGTTGCAGCTGCAGTTGTTCTCCTCGTTGTTAGAAGAAGAATGAGAACTGAAGAAGAGTAAAACAAATCTTAGAATGAAATAAATCATTTATATGTAAATGTCCGGAAAGCTTCCCGGCTTTCCGGATCGCCACACGAGATACCGACACCTTCACGTGGTGTGTGGTGAGCAACGCGTAAGCGGCTAAGAGCGGTTAAGAAGAAAAGCGTATAAATCGGATTGGATTGAAATGAGCATTAGCGAAGAGGGCTCCAAAAAGAAAAAAAGGAAGAAAATTGTTTCCAAAATAGTTACTGTCGTTCTTGCAGTATTTTTGGTTGTGGGCCTCGGTATAATGTTTTATCCATCGGTTAGCGATTGGTGGAATTCATGGCACGCTTCGAGATCGATATCAGAGTATGTGGCAGCCGTTGAACAGGTTGACAACAGCGAACTGGAGAGGATGCTTTCGGAAGCTGAAGTTTACAACAAGCAGCTGGCTTCAAATCATCACTTTGATCTTGATGAAGATGAGTATGCAGAGTATGAATCACTTCTTGATATTTCAGGAACGGGAATCATGGGATATATATCGATCCCATCGATCAATGTTAACCTTCCGATTTATCACGGTACTGATGAAGCGGTTTTGCAGGTGGCAGCCGGACACCTGGCAGGTTCATCCCTCCCTGTAGGAGGCGAGTCAACCCACTCCATCATATCCGGTCACAGAGGACTTCCTTCGGCGAAGCTTTTCTCTGACCTTGATAAAGTGGTTGTTGGAGATACATTTGTTATTTCGATCCTTAACGAGAAGATCACCTATCGTGTTGACCAGATCAAGGTTGTAGTTCCTGAGGATACCTCGGAACTTGATATTGTAGACGGAAAGGATTACTGTACACTTGTTACATGCACTCCTTACGGAATAAATACTCACAGGATGCTTGTGAGAGGACACAGGGTTGAGAATGAGGAAGAGGAACTTGTAGTATTCATAACACCGGATGCCTCAAAAGTTCCAAACTCAGTTGTTTCGGTATTTATTATTATCCCGTCAATTGTTATACTAACCATTGTATACATGATTTTTACATCACATAAAAAGAAACATTTCACGACTTATGAGATTTTAGATGAATTAAAAGCCTGGGGACGTGAAGAGAGAGATAAGTAGTTTTTGGTCAGCTCTTTTTTAAAGGAGGAAGCTTCCATGAACAAATGGAGAAGCAAAAGTAGTGCAATTGTAAAGAGAATATTGACTGCTACACTTGCACTGGGCCTTATAACCGGTACGCTGTTTGTTGTACCGCTGGTTTCCGATGCAGCAAATGAGAAGGTTGATCTTACAAAGACCTGCTCTATAACAGCTAATGCAGCCGACTCACAGGATCAGTACATAGATGCTGATTTAGTAACAGCCGGTGTATTGGTTGATTACTATAAGGTTGCAGATGCTGAAGGATATATTTTATCCGATGGATATAAGTTCAAAGTAACGGACCAGTTCAGAGGAAAGCTTACCATTCCCGATGAAATGGATAACGACAAGTGGAATGCACTTGCTCAGGAAGCTCTTACCTTGATCGAAGAGGGAATTGAAAAGGGTACTCCTTATACGGTAGCTCAAACTGTTGAGTTAGGAAAGAAATTCAGCGGCGATGCCGGTCTTTATCTTGTACTCGCAAGAGGAAAGAACGATGTTAAGTATATTGAGACTGTTGAGCAGAGCTCAGTTAATGCAAACAACGAAACGGTAACAACCAAAACTAAGGTTACGATTGCTAACGGTATTGATTATATATTTATGTTCTCACCTGAATTTGTCAGTGTTCCCACCAAGGCCCCCGATCCTGTTACAGGCGAAATAAATACCGCAAACAAGGGAGACTGGATCTATGATACTTTGATCTACTTAAAGTACAATGTAGAGCCCAGAGTAGGTAAGCTGATTCTTGAGAAGAAGCTTACGGTTTATGAGAAGACCGATCCTGCATACTTCCTCTTTACAGTAGAAGCTACAAAGAACGGAAAGAAAGTATACAGTCGTCTTTTGTCAATGCTCTTTACAAAGGCTTGTCTTCAGAAAATTACTATTGAGGGACTTCCTGCAGGAGCGGATGTTACAGTAACCGAAGTTTATTCAGGCTGTAATTACAAGCTTGTTTCATCCGGAGTACAGACTACGACCATTCAGGCAAACGATACCGTTAAGGTTCAATTTGAAAACACTTACGAAAACCATGAAAAGCATTGCGGAGCGATAACGAACCACTTTGAACCGGTTCTTAATCCGGACGGTACTCAGAAACTTGATGATAATAACAAACCGGTGTACACATGGAAGGCTTGGGAAGATAGAGGCGAGGAGGATCAAAACTAATGAAAAAGAAATCTTTGATTTTGATAGCCGCCTGCGCGGTACTCATAACGACTTCCTCAATTGGTTCTGCATTTGCTTACTTCTCAACCTATGAGAGAGCACTCGGCGGATACACGATCCACTTGAATGAGAAGATCAAGATACCCGAGAGATTCCAGGACTGGGAAAAGAAAGTTACCATTAAGAACAAGGACGAATCGCAGGAAACTGTTTACGTTCGTGTTAAAGGCTTCTCAGCTCCCGAAGATATATTAACATATGTTCATGGACCTGAATGGGTGGACGGTGGAGATGGATGGTATTATTACCAGTATCCTTTGAAGCCCAATGAGGAATCAACGGAGATCGATGTTAGGATCGAACATCACCCTGTAAATCCGGCTAAACCTGAGGCCTTTGACGTATCCGTACTTTACGAGGCTACAAAGGCTAAGTACATGGATGATGGAACGCCTTATGCAGACTGGAGCGAAGTCTTGGCCGTTACAACAGAAATAGGAGGTGATAATTAATGAACAAGTTTAAGAAGATTATCACTTCAAAGATATTTACAGCAGCATCATTTGTAGTTGCAGCCGGCCTTCTTGTTTTCTCATCCATCAGCGGAACAAGAGCGGCAATGACATACTACTCTCAGAACTATACTTCGAGACTGCAGATGTATGATATCGGTGTTACCATTTCAGAAAACGGTAAGCCTATCTCATACAGAAACTACGTACCCTACAGTAATTACGTTTGGGATACACACAGAGGAATGCTTCTCGAGGATATGATCCCTGCCGGAGAGGAATTTAAACTTGGTAAGAAGTACAAAGAAGTACTTACCATTGCCAACACCGGTATGGACGAAAATACAAGTATCAACACCTATAGCAGAGTGATCATTTACAAGTATTGGGTTGATAAGAACAAAGACAAGATCACCGATCTTGATCCCAGCCTTATTCATATTGAATATGAGAATATCGGAACCGACTGGCTCATAGATCAGGATGCGTCAACAGATGAGAGAACAGTGCTTTATTACACCAAGTGCTTAAAGGCCGGTGAATCAAGTACACCTTTCACAAAGTCGATCTCAGTTGACGGAATCGTTGCAAGAGACGTTACTCAAACCAAGGAAGTTACTACTGATCCCGACGGAACAAAGTGGACTACCATTACAACTGAGTACAATTACGACGATGCAACATTTATCATTGAAGCGGTTGTTAACTCGATTCAGGATCACAGTGCAGAAAAAGCTGCAGTCAGTGTTTGGGGAAGAGAAATCTCTATAGCAGATGACGGCACATTATCATTAAAGTAGGAAAGGAGCGCAGAGAAAAATGAAAAAGAAATTACTCAGTGTAATTATTTCTCTTGGATTAGCGCTTTGCTTTCCTCTAAGCAGCTTTGCCGATACCATTTCAGGCGGCTCCGGTTGGAAGGTTACATTCACAGCTGATGAAAAGATGGAAAGTAACTTTACCACCGGTAAGATGTCCGATACCATCTCAGGCATGCAGCCCGGTGATACCGCTGTATTTACAGTTGCTCTCGGAAATGAAAACGAGACCACCGTTGATTATTATATGGCGAACAAGATCCTTAAGTCTCTTGAGGAGAGTAAGAATACAGGTACCAAAGGCGGTGCATATACCTACATCCTTACCTACACAGGACCCGATGGATCCACCAAGACCATTTTTGACAGTGACAGAGTCGGTGGTGCCATAGTAAATGAAAAGGAAGGTCTTTACCAGGCAACTCAGGGATTGGAGAATTTCTTCTTCCTTGACTCCTATAAAAAAGGACAGACCGGTAATATAACCCTTACTATTTCCCTTGACGGTGAGACTCAGGGTAACGATTATCAGGATACTCTGGCTGACCTTCAGATGAACTTCGCTGTTATGCTTAGAACAGCAGGAGAGTATGGAAACGAGGGTGATGACGAGACCGGTAGGGAGAGGAATCCCAGGGTAGTTCAGACCGGAGACAATACAAACCTGAAGCCTTTCTTTATTATCGCGATATGTGCTTCCGTAGTACTTGTGGGACTTGGAATCTTAGGCACTGTGGAACGTAGAAAGATGAAGAAAGGAGGCGAGGCATGATGAAAAAATTATCAAGTTTGATATTTACAGTATTTGCTTCGCTTGCGATCTTTGCATCATCGGTTCTTCCTACTTTTGCAACCAATCTGCCTTCTACCGGTACAGAGTATTTTTATACTGTAAGATTCATGGTTGGAAGCCAGGGAATCTTTAACAAGGCCGGTATTGTTATTCAGGACGCAAAAGGAAATGAAATAACCTCACCAAAGGTGACCATGTCTTCCGATAATACAGTTATTACTGTTGAGGACATCGAGTATGGCTCAAGAATCTCTTTTGATCCTAAGTCAGTTGATGTTACCGATGCTAACAAATACTATGTTAAAGGAATCAGAGAGAGTGGAATGGACAATAACACCATTACCAACAATTCCTTTTATGTAGTAGAAGATATTGATTATGTTGTAGGATATGCTCTTTACAAAGATGCAGTAGCTTACACCATCAATTATCTCGATAACAAGGGTAACGTGCTCTTCCCTTCAGAAACCCTTTGGGGTAATGTGGGTGACAGACCCGTTATCGCATACAGATTCATGGATGACTATCTCCCTCAGGCTTATAACCTTACCGGTACGCTGTTGGCAGATGCATCCAAGAATATATTTACATTCGTCTATACTCCTCTTTCAGAACTTCCCGATTATTATCGTGGATATATTAACCGTGGAATTATTGACAGAGGCGTTACAGGTGAGGAAGGCGTCATCGTTATCCCCGGAAACGGCGGTCAGGCCGGCGGAGGTGCAGCAGGTGGTCAGGGTGGCCAAGAGGGAACTGACATCATTGACGAGAATGCAGCACTTAACGGTGGAGAAGAGCAGCCTCAGGGACCTGCCGAGATCCTTGACATCCGTGATGAAGAGTCAGCGTTATCCGATGGTAACGGAATCTTCGACGGATTAATGGATGATCTTGGAATTGACACCGAATCACCTTCAGCATTCTTTACCAGCATCCCTGTCTGGGCAAAGATTGTAGCAGTTACGGTCGTTCTTTTGATCGTTGGTTTAACAGCTTACTTATTATTTATAAGAAGGAGCATTAAGTCGAAAAATGAAGAAGAATAACGGAAATGAAAACGTTTCCGAGACCGGTTCAAAGGGCAGGAATGGATTTTCTGCCTTTTGTTCTGTACTTGGAACAATTGTATGTATCGCATTAATTTTATTATGTTTTCCTGTGACCCTGCCTCGTTTATTTGGGGTAAACATTTATAATGTAGAGACTCCCAGCATGGAACCTGCTATTAGAGTGGGAAGCCTTCTCTATGTTATCGAGGAAGAGCAGAATGAGGCGATCATATCCGGTGATGTAATTGCTTATCACGGAGAAACCGGAGATGTTATCACTCACAGAGTTGTATCGAATGATACTATGGCAAAAGAGATAGTAACCAAAGGTGATGCCAATGAAATGGAGGATCCCGTACCTGTTAAGTACGACAGAGTTATCGGAACCTTGAGACTTCATATTCCTTTCCTGGGAATCTTTTATAAGTTCTTTGCATCACTTCAGGGAAAGATCATTTGTGGTGTAGCTCTTGTTGCATCATTTATTCTTATGATCATAGGTAAGAAATGAAAAAGGTAGTATTTCGTGTTGTTTTTATAATTGCATTGGTGGCTCTTTTGGGATCCGTCGGTTATATCGGGTTTACATACATCGGTTATGCTAAGGATGCCAAGGTTTACGATGAAGCTTCAGATCAGTTTGTTACTGTTTCTGATACCGATACTGTGAGTAAAACTTACATTGGCGCAGCACCCTTTAAGGAAAAGATCTTTAATGCGGTTCAGGTTGGAGAGGACGAGTGGGTCCATGTTGATTTCTCCGTTCTCTCCGTTAAGTACCCCGATGTAGTCGGCTGGATCTACTGTCCCGGAACTGTCATCAATTATCCTGTTTTGCAGACGGACAACAACGATTATTATCTTCATCACAATTATCTTGGCGACTATACAGCTGCCGGGTCTATTTTTGTTGAGTGCGCAAATGACCTTGATTTTGTAGATTCTAATACAATCATATACGGCCACCATATGAAGGATGGCTCCATGTTTGCCAGCCTTTCAAAATGGACCAACCAGGAATATTTTGATGAGCATCCCAAGATGTATTTATTTACAAAGGATGTTACCTATGAAGTAGAACTCTTCAGCGCCTATGCTACGGAGGCTACTTCTGATTCTTATTGTGCAATTCTTTCTCCCTGCGAGGAGATGGATGAGTATCTTCAGAGGGTTTCTAAGAGGTCTAAGATCAAGTCTGATGTTGAACTTGACGGAGATGCTCAGTATATCATGCTTTCTACCTGTGCATACATGTTCGAAAATGCGCGAAGCGTTGTTCACGGTAAACTTGTTCCCATACGTGATTGGACAAAATAAGACAAGAAAGGTTGTATTTAGATTAAAATACATCAATTTTGCTTGTAAATATTGATAAAATAAGTATAATTGTATATGTTGACTTTTAATGTACGATTGTATACAATTATACAGTAGCTTTTCCGAGACGTACATTAAACATGTCAAAATGTATCAGTAGAGGAATAATATGAGCGAAAAAGATTTAAAACAGGAAGTTACGGATAAATACTCACTTCGTGGAAGAGTTTTTTCAAGACTGCGTGAGGATATTTTAAGCGGTAAATATGAAGAAAACGAAGAACTTCGTGAAGTAGCCATTGGTGAGGAACTTGGAGTAAGCCGTACTCCTGTAAGAGAAGCATTCAGACAGCTTGAACTTGAGGGACTGATCCGTATCGTTCCCAACAAGGGTGCTTATGTTACCGGCATTTCAGAGAAGGACGTTAAGGATATTTACATGATCCGTTCCCGCCTTGAGGGACTTGCCGCAAGATGGGCTACAGAGCATATAACAGATGCACAGCTTGAGGAAATGGAAGAGAATGTATATCTCGCAAAATTTCATTCCGAGAAGGGACATTACGAGCAGCTTGCAGAGCTTGATAACCGTTTCCATGAGATCATGTATGAGGCCAGCGGAAGTAAGATGCTTGAGCACCAGCTTAAGGACTTTCATCAGTATGTTATCCGCGTCCGCAAGAAGACTCTTTCAAGTGCGAGAGGTCCCAAGTCCAATCTTGAGCATGAAGGCATTATGCTTGCCATCAAGAACAGGGACGGCGATCTTGCCGAGAAACTTGCGCATGAGCATATCCTGAATGCATACGAGAATCTTATCAAAGCAGGTCTGGCTAACGGATGATAATTGGGTTCCATGTGCACCTGCATATGGAACTTTTATTATAACTATATAACAATACAGAAGGGACACAACGATAATGAGCAAGATTTCTATGAAGACTCCCCTTGTTGAAATGGACGGAGACGAGATGACCAGGATCCTCTGGCAGATGATTAAGGATGAACTTCTTCTTCCCTATATCAATCTTAAGACAGAGTATTACGATCTTGGACTTGAGCACAGAAACGAGACTAACGATCAGGTAACCGTTGATTCCGCAAACGCTACTCTTAAGTATGGAGTTGCAGTTAAATGCGCCACCATTACTCCCAATGCGGCTCGTATGACCGAGTACAACCTCAAGGAGATGTGGAAGAGCCCCAACGGAACCATCAGAAGCATCCTTGACGGAACTGTATTCCGTGCACCCATCCTCGTTAAAGGAATCGTGCCTTACGTGTCCAACTGGACAAAGCCCATCACCCTTGCACGTCATGCATACGGCGATGTCTATAAGAATGTTGAGATAAAGGTTCCCGGCGCAGGAAAGGCAGAGCTTGTCTTTACCGCAGAGGATGGAACTGTTACAAAGCAGACCATTCATCAGTTCGATGGCCCCGGTATCATCCAGGGAATTCACAACACTGATAAGTCCATCGAGAGCTTTGCAAGATGCTGCTTCAATTACGCCATCGACACAAAGCAGGATCTTTGGTTTGCAACCAAGGATACAATTTCTAAAAAGTATGATCACAATTTCAAGGATATCTTCCAGGAGATCTTTGATAAGGAATACAAGACAAAGTTTGATGAGCTCGGAATCGAGTATTTCTACACACTCATCGACGATGCGGTTGCCCGTGTTATCCGTTCTGAAGGCGGATTCATTTGGGCCTGCAAGAACTATGACGGTGACGTTATGAGCGATATGGTTGCCACCGCATACGGCGACCTTTCAATGATGACTTCCGTACTTGTTTCTCCCAAGGGAGTTTATGAGTATGAGGCAGCTCACGGAACAGTTCAGCGTCACTACTACAAACATTTAAAGGGCGAGGAAACCTCCACCAACTCCATTGCAACTATCTTTGCATGGTCCGGCGCTCTCAAGAAGAGAGGAGAGCTTGATAATCTTCCTGAGCTTGTCGCTTTCGCAGAGAAGCTGGAGAAGGCCTGCATCAAGACCATTGAAGACGGCAAGATGACAAAGTCACTTTCCCTCATCTCGACCTGCGAGAATCCTACGATTTTGAATTCGCTTGATTTTATCAAGGCTATCCGCGCAACTTTGGATACGCTACTGTAATTCGAGCTACTTTACATAGTAGCAGTAGTAGCGGGATTTGCGTTACAGACATTAATACAGCGGGATTTGCAATTACGCAGATCCCGCTGTGTATTTTTCACTCATGCCGCAAAATAATACAGCGGAAAAGCATAAAATGCTTTTTCCGCTGTGACTTGGCTGTAATTTGGCCGTAATCTGGCTGTGACTTAGCAGTAGTTTGGCTGTGACTTAGCAGTAGTTTGGCTGTGATTTGCGCGATTTTACTCTGCCAGGGTTTCCCATTCTTCGTATAATTTCTCTAATTCCGCTGAGACGGACTCGCGGTCCCTGGTGAGCTCCTGTAGCAGCGCTACATTATTTCCGTTAGAGGAGTCGTTAAGCTGAGCATCAATCTCTGAAAGCTTGTCCTCAGCTGCCGCGATGGCTTCCTCGCACTTCTTAAGTGCATTCTCTTTCTTTTTCTTCTCTGCCGCAAGTGCTTTCTGTGCCTTCCAATCAAGAGCAGAAGATTGTGTGGTTTCACCAACGGTTACTGCATCGCTTGAATCGGATGAGGCAACAGATTCGTTTTGAACCGCAGTATTTATTATGCCATTGGCACTTGCTGCTGCGATAACATCCTCATGTTTCTCAACATAGTAATCATAATTACCGATGAAGTTTACGAATCCTTTTCCTGTAAGCTCAAGGATCCTTGTTGCGGTCTTGTTGATAAAGTATCTGTCGTGAGATACATAAAGGACCGTTCCTTCGTAGCTGTTGATAGCGGTCTCAAGGATTTCCTTTGAGCGGATATCAAGGTGGTTTGTAGGCTCGTCCAGGATAAGGAAGTTACAATCGCTCAGCATAAGCTTGGCAAGTGAGAGACGGCCTCTTTCTCCACCGCTTAAATCCCTAACAAGCTTGAATACATCGTCCCCTGTAAAGAGGAAAGCAGCGAGGGTGTTACGGATCTCTGTAATGGTTAAATATGGATATTCATCCGCAATCTCTTCATATAGATTCTTCTCAGGATGGAGTACATGGTGCTCCTGATCGTAATAACCGATCTCAACTTTTGAACCTAATGTAAATGAACCGGCATCGGCTTTTTCCAGTTCGTTTAAGATCTTTAAGAGAGTAGTCTTTCCGGTTCCGTTATCGCCAAGGATAGCAACATGCTCTCCGCGCTTGATCTCGAAATTAACGTTTTCAAAAAGCTTGTGTGAACCATAGCTTTTTGCAAGGTCTTCAACCTTAAGAACGTCGTTACCGCTTTGGCAGTGGGGTGTAAGAACCAGCTTCATGTCAGCGTTGACGGTAGCGGGCTTTTCGATGCGGTCTATTTTTTCAAGCATCTTTTCACGGCTTTCCGCACGCTTGATTGATTTTTCACGGTTGAAGGATTTTAGCTTTTCTATGACAGCTTCCTGATGCTTGATGTCTCTCTGCTGATTAAGATATGCGTGGAGCTCTGCGATACGGCGCTGTTCCTTCTTAACTGAGTAGTCGGAGTAGTTGCCGGTATATTCGGTAGCCTTTCCGTTTTCAAGTTCGATGATCTTGTTAGCAATCTTATCAAGGAAATATCTGTCGTGGGAGACGATTAAAACTGCTCCCTTATAGTTCTTAAGATAGGTCTCAAGCCATGTGATGGAATTAAGATCCAAGTGGTTTGTAGGCTCGTCTAAGATAATAAGGTCAGGGCTTGCAAGAAGCATCTTACCGAGAGCTACTCTTGTTTTTTGACCGCCTGATAAAACATTTATCTTCTTTTGATATTCATCCTCTGAAAATCCGAGACCTCTTAATACTCCGTAAAGCTCTGACATATATGTCTCGCCGCCAAGGAGCTTGAAGGAATGGGAGAGAGTCTGATACTTCTCAAGAAGAGCATCAAGCTCTGCGCCTGTTACTTCGCTCATTTTCTCTTCAAACTCGCGAAGGCGCTTTTCCATGTTTATGATATCTGATTTTACGCTTAAAAGCTCGTCCCAGATGGTATTGTCGGTGTTTACTGCTGCGTCCTGAGCAAGGTATCCGTATGTGGAATCCTTCTCAAAAGCTACAACGCCTGTATCGGGCTCAAGCTCACCGACAATGGCACGAAGAAGAGTGGTCTTGCCCGCTCCGTTAATGCCGACGATGGCAGCCTTGTCATTGCTTTCTATATGGAAGCTGACATTATCGAGCACTACGCCTGTGACAAATTCAACTTTTATATTTGAACACGAAAGTAACATATATAAATCCTTTATCTAAGCCCTTTCGGGCAAAACATGTCTTAAGTACCCTAAGATTTTATCTGTTTTCCTCTCAAATTGCAACATTGACCCCCGGGGACGGAGTTAGGTGGTCATTTTTGTCCCCCGGGGACGGGGTTAAGTGGTCATTAGCTGTGATGGAATAGCCTGAAATATGATATAATCTATGAAGAATTTAGAAAGACGATATCATCATGTTTGAATACAAGTTTGTAAAATCAAGAAGAAAGACCATAGGAATCACTGTTAAGTCAGACGGAACCGTGATCCTCAGAGCGCCTTTATATTGTTCAAGGAAAAGAGCGGAAGAGTTCTTGTTCGAGAAAAGAGAATGGGTTGAAAAGACCAGAGAGAAGATCCTTAAGCAGGCCGGTGGCGAAAAGCCTCAGCCCTTTACCGAAAAAGAACTTAACGTGCTTAAGAAAAAAGCCAAAGAGATCATCCCACCAATGGTTAGCGAGATAGCAAACGAAATGGGGATTGATTACGGACGCATAACAATTCGCGCTCAGAAGACCGTTTGGGGCAGCTGTACATCAAAGGGTAATCTAAACTTTAACTGTCTTCTTATGCTTGTCCCTGAAAATGTACAGCGCTATGTTATTGTTCATGAACTTGCTCATAGAAAAGAAATGAATCATTCGCAGAAATTCTGGGCACTGGTGGCAAAGTATCAGCCAACTTATGTTTCAGATAGGCGGTATTTGAAGAAAGATGGCGAATCCTTGATCCGTCGCTTGCCATAAAATGACCACCAAACCCCGTCCCTAGGGGACAAAAGTGACCACTTGACCCCGTCCCCGGGGGACATTTCTCAACTTGACTTTGGGCTTCAGATTGCCTAAAATATAGATTGGTAAAAAAGTAACAAACTATCGGAGGATTCCTTAAAATGCAGGAAAAGGAAATATCCCAGGCTGTTGTAAGCCGCCTTCCCAGATATCTTCGTTATCTCGGAGAACTTAAAGAAAAGGGAGTGGAAAGAGTATCATCTCAGGAGCTCAGCCAGCTCATGAACGTGACCGCTTCCCAGATAAGGCAGGACTTCAACAACTTTGGTGGATTCGGACAGCAGGGTTACGGCTATAATGTAGAGTATCTTTACACCGAGATCAGCAAGATCCTTGGACTTGATCGTGAATACAATTTTATTATCATCGGTGCCGGAAACTTAGGCAGAGCACTCGGTAATTACCTTAATTTCGAAAGAAGAGGCTTTATTTTCAAAGGTATCTTTGATAAGGATGAAAGCCTTGTGGGAAAAGAAGTTCGTGGGGAAAAGATCAGACTCATCTCTGAACTTGAGGACTTCTTAAAGAACAATACCGTTGATATCGCAGTCCTTACCATTCCTAAAGTTGGAGCGGTAGGACTTGTTGACGTGCTTGTTGATAACGGAATCAAGGCAATCTGGAACTTCGCTCATGTGGATCTTGACGTTCCCGACGGAGTACAGGTGGAGAATGTTCACCTTTCAGAAAGCCTTATGAAGCTTTCTTATAAACTTAGCCGTTACGAGCGCGAGAATAAGTAATCAGGGGTAAGGGGTATTTTGCATGGCAAAGCAGTCCGGAAAAGACAAGGAAAGTTCATTTACAGATTCGCTGATCGGAAGGGAAATTCCTGTCTTGACCTTGGACAACAAGTGGTATAAACTGCTTGACGAGGTAGGGAGACAGAACGTAAAATCCCTTGAGACACAGTTAAACGACCTCCTTAAGAGACAGGGCAAGATCAACTCCGAGACCAAGGAGATCAAGAAGATCAAGAAGCGTCTCATGGAAGAGATCGTTACTCTTGTGGACGATGCCGCAAACGGCGATAAGTCCGCCGAAAAGAAGATAGCGGACAATAAGAGACTTGTTGAAGACTGTAACAAGAAACTTGAACAATATGATGACGAGATCGTAGACATTCCCCGTGAGATCAATGAGCTCAACAAAAAACTCATGATCATCACTATGGAGCATTGCTACGAGACCATGCAGGACAATACCGACGATATAGAAGAGCTTGATGAATGGCTGACTCAGGTAAGGATAGACCTTAAAAAGAACCTTATCCGTAAGCAGGAAAAAGAAGCCAGGAATCATATGATCTATTCATACATGCATGACATCTTTGGTCCTGAAGTGGTGGAGCTTTTTGACCTTAGGTACAACCCGGAGGATCATCATCCTCTTACCAAGGCCGAGCTTGAGAAACAAAAAGCTAAGGAACAGGAAAACAATTAATTTACAATATGGGAAAAAACTTTATGGGTAACTCCCCTATAAAGAGTATTGAATTTGATGAAAAGAAATATGCTGACCGGCTTGAAGAGTTTTCAAGAGGGTATGCCGTTATAAACCTTGATGCCATCGAAGGCAACATGAGATCCATGCACGAGCACCTTGCACCCGGAACAAAGATGCTTGGTGTCGTTAAAACCAATGGTTATGGTCATGGAGCAGTTGCTATTGCAAGAGTTTTAGAAGAACTTGATTATTGCTTTGGATATGCGGTAGCTTCCGCAGAAGAGGCAATGCAGCTTAGAGAAGCAGGCTTTAAGAAGAAGATCCTTATCCTCGGATACACCTTCCCTTACAGTTTCGATATGCTGGTTAAGAATGACATCAGCCCTGCGGTATTCAGAAAAGACAGCCTTGATGGTCTTTGCAAAGCCGCAAAGGATAATGATAAAAAGCTTAAGGTTCATGTTAAAGTTGACACGGGAATGGGACGTATCGGAATCTCTCCCGATGATACAGGACTTGAATTTGTTAAGGAAGTTTTGAGCAGACCTGAGCTTGAACTTGAAGGAATCTTTACTCATTTTGCAAAAGCAGATGAGACAGATAAGACATCGGTTAATAAACAGATAAAGATCTTCAAGGAATTCACCGATCGTATTGAGAGGGAACTGGGATACAGAGTTCCCATCAGACACTGCTCAAACAGCGCAGGAATCCTTGAACTCCCCGATGCAAATATGGATATGGTCCGCGCAGGTATAACTATGTACGGCCTTATGCCTTCCGATGAAGTTAACCTCGGAAGCATTGAACTTACAGCTGCAATGAGCTTAAGAAGCCATATCTCTTATATCAAGACAGTTCATGCGGGCCAGAGCGTAAGCTACGGCGGACTCTTTACCGCAAAGGAAGATACAAAGGTTGCTACCGTTCCCCTCGGATACGGTGACGGCTTCCCCAGAATGCTTACCGGAAAAGGAAATGTCCTTATCGGTGGCAAGCGTTGCCCCATTATCGGAAGGATCTGCATGGACCAGTTCATGGTTGACGTAACAGCGCTTCCCGATGTAAAAGAGGGCGATGAAGTTGTTCTTATGGGTAGAATGGGAGATGAATGCATCTCCGCAGAAGAGATCGGAGAACTTTCAGGCAGATTTAACTACGAGCTTGTTTGCCTTATTACCGACAGACTTCCCAGGGTATACTTCAAGAACGGAAAGATCTATAAGTCCAAAGTATACCAGTTAAGCCTTGATCCTTTTGTATAAAACAGCGGGTTCTTGAATAAATAATTAAATAATTAAAAATTTAACAATTTGTTACACATTCTTGATATACAGGCAACAAAATTGATATAATTTCACGCTGTGTTGTGCTAAATTATGAGATGAAAAGAAACATATTTCTTTTTCATCTTCCTATATTGAGGGGTGGGGTGTATTTCGGTACTGGGCCGGGGTGCATCCCATTTCTTTTTTGAAGCACTGGATAAAGTGGCTTTGAGAAGAGAAATGAAGGTACTCGGCAATCTCAGATGATGAATATTCCGAAAAGGCCAGCATGTTGGTTGCGGCCTTTATTCTTTCTTTGCGGATATATTCTCCAAGGGACAGGCCGGTATTTTTTTTAAACAATTTTGATAGATAACTCCTGTTAATGTTGAGTGCGTCGGCAACGGATTCGACATTTATCTCTTCGGTGTAGTGGCTGCCCACATAATTCATGGCTTCCACGGTCTGGAGAGAGTAGACTTTGACCTTGGGAAGATTCTGCATGGTCTGGGCGTAATCTATAAGCATTTTTGCATGAAGATTTACGATATCCCGGACTCTTGTCATCTTATCAAGGTTTCTAATATAGACGTCGCTCATTGTATAAGCAACCTCGGGATCCAGGCCCGCTGTAATGCAATATCTGGTGGCGAGAGCTGCCGAAATGGCAACGTGATATTTACTGTTTTGAATGGGATCGTCGGAGAGATGGCCGTATCCGCTATTATCATATTCCGCTGAAGGGTCGTGGAGACTTGTTAATCTGGTTATCTCTTCCACGTTTCCTGAAGCAACAAGATCGTAGAAATATACTTCTTTTTTGTACTGTTTGTGTACTTCGCTGTTTTCAAGTCTGTTAAAAAGTTCGTTTGTAAATTCTTGTTTTAAAGCCATACCCGTACCTCATAGTAAATTTATAGTCTAAATAAATATTTATCACACACGTGACAAAATAGCAACAAATTTGATATAGAAGCACTTACATTTATACTATATTTAAATGGAAACTGAATTTGGAAAAACGGTGCTTTCCCTTTTGGTTTCTGCTAATGGAGGGAACTATGTTAAAACAGCTTAACGGATATATAAAAGGAATCGACCTTGGAGGATGGCTCTCTCAGTGCAATCACACCAAGGAAAGATATGATAATTTCATAAAGGAAAGCGATATCGAGACCATAGCGTCATGGGGAGCAGATCATGTCAGGATCCCTGTGGATTACGAGCTTGTTGAGACTAAAGAGGGCGAGTATATAGAGGAAGGTTTCGGATATATCGATCGCGCGATTGAGTGGTGCGGAAAGCACAAGCTCAATATCGTACTTGATCTTCATAAAACCTTTGGTTACTCCTTTGATCTTGGATACGGAGAGTCCGGATTCTTTGACAATGAGAAGTATCAGGAGCGTTTCTACAGACTCTGGGAGGAGTTTGCAAAGAGATACGCTAAGTATGAAGACAGACTTGTATTTGAACTTCTTAATGAAGTTACAGATAGATCATATAGTGACAAGTGGAATGAGATTTCCCTTAATTGCATTAAACGAATCCGCAAGATAGCACCAACGGTTAAGATCCTCGTTGGCGGATATTGGAACAATTCGGGTGATGCATTAAAGGACCTTGCACTTCCCTATGATGAAAACGTAGTTTATAACTTCCACAACTACGATCCCCTGGTGTTTACTCATCAGGGAGCCTATTGGGTGCCCGCCCTTAACCGAGAACTTCGGTTCTCAATCAAGCAAACTCTCGGAGAGATCCATGAGATCCTCAAGAAAGAGAATCCTGAGATGGCCGCAGAGTTTGCTTTTCCCGGAAGTCCCCGGAGCCGTATTGATGCGGAATTCTTTAAGGCAAGATTTGAAGAGCCTGTAAGGATCGCAGAGGAAAGAGGAGTAGCTCTTTATTGCGGCGAATATGGTGTAATAGAAAATGCAGAACCCGGTGATGTCCTTGAGTGGTACAAAGCTATTCATGAAGCTTTCGAATACTACGGTATCGGACGCGCAACCTGGTCCTACAAGGAAATGAACTTCGGCCTTACAGATAAACGCCTTGACGGTGTAAGAGACGAGATTTTGAAATACATTTAGGTTTTATTTTTTCATTAATAAAACATCCCTTGGCAAGAGCGTGCTTTCTAGGAAGCATGCTCTTGTTTAGCTTGAAATGAGAAAAAGTAATTTTTGTCTGAAAACTTGAGATATATTCACATTATTCTTTGAAAAACAAACTTTGTCTGTGCTATAATGATAAAAATAATTTATCGATTCTATTTGTTATGTACTAACAGCTTTTAAGGTGTATTGTTTTGGGGAGGCAGACTCTATGAAACTCAGAAAGGTCTTATCGTTATTGCTTGTGGTTTGTATGACGGCTACTGTGTGTGCCTGCGGCAAGGATAGTGGTACGATTGATACCATAACATTAAAAGCAGGTTTTTCCACTTCGGCTTCAGATCCAAGGGTTATCGCAACCGAACTTTTTAAAGAAGAGGTAGAGCGCGAGACCGGCGGAAGGATCATCATTGAGATTTATCCCGACGGCGAACTCGGCTCGGACTCCGAGCTTATAAAAGGTGTTGTTAACGGTGCTGTTGATATAACTGCATCCAGCGCCGGAAACTTTGCAAATTACGATCCTAATGTGGGTATCTCGGCATTTCCTTTTTTGTTTGATAATTTTGAAGATGCATGGACTTTTGTTGATGGAGAGGTTGAAACTAAAGCGGAAGAGCAGCTCTATGAATCCAATATCAAGGTTCTCAGTCATTATGACAATGGTTTCAGATGTGTGACTACCTCGGATAAGATCGGTCCCATCAACAAGGTTGAAGATATGGACGGAATTGTTATCCGTACTCCCGAGAACAGGATCGTTATGCAGACCATGCTTGTTCTTGGCGCAGAGCCAAAGATCCTTCCCTTCAATGAGCTTTATGATGCGCTTAAGGACGGAACCTTTGATGCTCAGGAAAACCCCATTCCTGTTATCTACAACAATAAGCTTTATGAGGTGCAGAGCAATCTTGCCATTACAAATCACAGCTATGACGTCATGCTTTTTGTTATCAGACAGGACATTTGGGACAGATTAAATCCTGACGATCAGGAAATCCTTCTTACTGCTGCAAAACATGCGGAAGAAAAAGACAGAGAACTTATTTCTTCTCAGACAGAAGAATATATAGACAAGCTGGAAGAAGAGGGCATGACTATTACACGCCCCAATCTCTACAGTTTCAGAACAGCCACAAAATCGGTAGTTGATTACTTTATTGGTTCCTATGATGCAGATTTACTTAACCTTATAAGATAATCTTTCAGGAAGAGGAAACGGCAGATATGGCATTGACAGTAGTGTTTTCGATATGTGCGTTTATAGCACTGGTTTGTTTTGTACTTGGCGTTAGGGACAAAAGAAGAAATTACGGTCTCCTTGTGATGACGGCATGTCTTTTTATCGGTGATATCATTTGTGTGATACTTACCGGGAGTAAGGGCATCGCAGTTGTAAGAAGAGTTATGTCTGCCTATTATTTGATCCATGTATGGTACTATTTCAGTTCCGTATTGATGATCATTCAGCTTGCAAAAAACAAGAAATTTAGGCTTGCTATCATCCCGACAGCTGTTTTAACTCTTTATGAGAACTACATGATCCTGAGCAATTACTTCTCCCATACAGATATCATCCGGTTCTCAAAACGTGTTATTTTCGGCGCTTCATGGTGGGTTGCTGAGAAGACTGAGAACAACAGTGCTTTCTGGGGCTTTGGAGCATTTAGGGGAATTCTCTTTGATATTACCGTTATCATTATCCTTACCTCTGTTCTCGCCATATTCTATTCACCCAAGATCTACCGTAACAGGTTTTTTGTTATCATATTGATCGAGGGCTCTTACGCACTTATAGAATTTATTATTCAGAGGAAAAACTGGCCGGTGTGGATCCCTTGCCTTTTTATGACACCGGTCATTGTTGTATATCTTTATATTTCCGTATTTTATTCCGTCAGAAAACTCAAGACCTGGTCGCTGTCTCATTTTGCAAATGAAATGAATGACGGCTTTATTCTCTATGATGAATTTGATAATATCCTTGTTATGAACAAGGTGCTTAAAGTTGTACTTAACGATGAGCTGATCGAGAATTTTAAGCATAAGAGCATTCTTGATGCATGGCTTGAAAACAGGATAGAAGTTGAGGGCATCGAAGTCCTTGTCATAGGCAATGATGACAAAGAAATCTATTATGATACTAAGAAGATTGAATTAAAGGACAAGGATGCTTATCTTGGTACGATCTATATCCTTCACGATACTACGGACCTTTTGCTGAAACTCAGCGCTATGCGTGAGGCAAATGAAGAACTTGAGAAAGCTGCAAGGATGAAGTCGGATTTCCTTGCCAACATGTCCCATGAGATCCGTACTCCTATGAATGCGGTTATCGGAATGGCTGAACTTTCTTTGAGAGAGGAACTGCCTGATAAGGTTGCGGATTATATTGCGCAGATCCAGTCCTCCGGTAAGAATCTCCTTAACATCATTAACGATATCCTTGATTTTTCCAAGATCGAGGCCGGAAAGATGGAGATACTTCCCGACAGATATGAGCCACTGTCTGAACTTAATGATATAGCCAATATCCTTATCAACAGGATCGGTGAAAAGCCTATTGAACTTCTCAGCGTTGCGGATACGAGCATTCCACATGCACTGCTGGGAGATTCAATGAGAATCCGTCAGATCCTTATCAATCTTGCAAATAATGCCATCAAGTTCACAGATGCCGGAGTTGTTGGAATTTATGTTTCCGGTGAGAAGATAAATGATGATCATATCATGATGACTTATCATGTGAGAGACACGGGACACGGTATCAAACAAGAAGACCTGAATAAGCTGTTTGAAAGCTTCCAACAGGTGGATTCAAAGAGAAACAGATCTGTTGAAGGAACAGGCCTTGGGCTTGCGATATCCAAGAGGCTTGTTGAGGCCATGGAAGGAACCATTGGTGTTACCAGTGAATATGGCGTAGGATCGGACTTCTATTTCTCAATTCCTCAGAAAGTTCTTGATCCCACAAGAGAACTTGTTGTTAAGGATGCCGAAAACATTATGTGCTTCGGAATAAGCGACAATCCGAAGGTTAACGAGCTGTTTGTGGCTGATATGGCAAGGCTTGGAGTCGAAGCAAAAGTCATTAATAAAGCCGATGAATACAAGCCTTCCGGAAAGAAGGATTTTATTCTTTTTGAAAGAAAGGGATTTGCCAGGGGTCTTAAGGATATTCTTAGGGAGAATCCACAGCTTACCGGCGTAACGCTGGAAGAGTATGATTCTTCGTACATACCAGAGTTTGACAATATTGTTGTCTACAGAAGACCTCAATCCACTCTTACTCTTGTTAAGATATTTAACGGAGATTATGAGAATAAGAGGGTGGAGAGAGTATCAAAGAACTTCTCCGTTGATTTCATCTGTCCTGATGCAAAGATCCTTATTGTGGATGATAACGCGATCAATATAACTATTGCGGAAGGATTGTTGCAGCCTTTAAGGGCTCAGACCTTTGGAGCAACAAGCGGTAAAGAAGCTATTGAAAAGATCAAGAAAGAAGATTTTGATATCATCTTCATGGATCACATGATGCCTGAGATGGACGGCGTTGAGTGTACCCATATTATTCGCCAGACAATTCCGAAGGCAATTAATACGCCTATCATAGCCCTCACCGCAAATGTAGTGCAGGGCGTAAAGGAAATGTTTATTGCGGAGGGTATGAACGACTTTGTTTCAAAACCCATCGATGTAAGAGACATTATCCAAAAGATAAGCTACTGGCTTCCCAAGGAAAAACTTAAAAAGCGTGAAGAAGACTTCAATCGAGGTGCAGATTCACAGAATTCCGAGACAGATGCGGCAAACGATCCTTCCGTAAAGTTCAGCTTCCTTAACACTGAGAAGGCAATCGCAACGCTTGGTTCCGCAGCTCTATATGATAAAGTTGTCAGGGAATATCAGAAAGCAGGAGACACCAAGATTGAAGAAATCATGAGGGCTTACAACGCAGAGGATTGGGAGGATTACACCATCAAGGTCCATGCCCTTAAGAGCAGTTCAAGACAGATTGGTGCACTTGAACTTGGCAATATGGCGGAGAAACTTGAAAAGGCCGGAAAGAACTTCGAGATTGAATACATCCGCGGAGAAAACGAGAAGTGCCTTGATGAGTACAGAATGGTCCTTGCAAGGATTTGGGATGCGATTTCCGTGGAGGAGTTCAATAAGCGGAACCGCGAGAAGAAGGAGATAGCCGAGAGCGATTTGCTTGAAGCCCTTGACAAGCTGAAGGAAGCCGCGGATAATCTTGACATGGATCAGATGGAAGCCATTAGGGATTTCCTTGCCGAATGCGAGCTTCCTGAAAAACTGTCGGCGAGATTCGATGAACTCAGCAAGGCGGTGGATGACATTGATTCCGACGTTATCATGGGTATTATTGATGAATTTAAGACCGGAAGCTGATTTTTTAGATAATTTATGTAAAAATCATACACTTTTATTTGGAAAACCCCTTGCGCAAGGGGTTTTTCTATGCTAAAATTTCGAATGTTGTGATAATACACGCGAAATCTATTTGTACTAGGTGCGGGAAACCGTTTGGTGCAGAGTGCTTTCACCTTTAACGCGGGCGATGGCAGAGGATTCGCGGAAGCAAGGAGCGGAAAGCTCCGGTTTAACCTAAGGAGGTATAAAATGAGCGTTATTTCTATGAAACAGTTACTTGAAGCAGGTGTTCACTTCGGACACCAGACCAGAAGATGGAACCCTAAGATGGCTCCCTACATCTTCACCGAGAGAAACGGTATCCACATCATCGACCTTCAGAAGTCAGTTGTTAAGGTTGACGAGGCTTACAAGGCAATCGGTGAGGTTGCTGCACAGGGCGGAACCATTCTTTTCGTTGGTACCAAGAAGCAGGCTCAGGACGCAGTTAAGACTGAGGCAGAGCGTTGCGGTATGTACTATGTAAACGAGAGATGGCTCGGTGGTATGCTTACCAACTTCAGAACCATCCAGTCCAGAATCGCTCGTCTTCACGAGATCGAGAAGATGTCTCAGGACGGAACCTTCGAAGTACTTCCCAAGAAGGAAGTTGCAGGACTTCAGAAGGAGTGGGATAAGCTTGAGAAGAACATCGGCGGTATCAAGAATATGACCAGAATTCCCGATGCTATCTTCGTTGTAGATCCTAAGAAGGAGCACATCTGTGTTCAGGAAGCAAGAGCACTTGGAATTACCCTTATCGGAATTGGTGACACCAACTGTGATCCCGATGAGCTTGATTACATCATCCCCGGAAACGATGACGCTATCCGTGCCGTAAAGCTTATCGTAGCTAAGATGGCTGACGCTGTTATCGAAGCAAACCAGGGTGACGAAGCACTTACCGCTGCAGATGCTAACGCAGAAGGCGGAGAGGCTACCGACATCGAGGAAGTTGCTACTGAGGAGTAATCCTTCAGATCAATAAAGACATCAACATATGGGGAGCGAACAACTCCCCATTTTTTAAAGAAAGATAAGGAGATCACTAAAATGGCAGATATTACCGCATCTATGGTAAAAGAGCTGCGCGAAGCTACAGGCGCAGGTATGATGGAGTGCAAGAAGGCACTTACCAAGACTAACGGAAATTTTGATGAGGCAGTAGAAGAGCTCAGAAAGAGCGGAGCTGCTAAAGTAGAGAAGAAAGCAAGCAGAATCGCAGCAGAAGGTATCACAAGAGTAGCTTCTTGCGATAATACTGCAGTAGTTGCTGAAGTTAACTCCGAGACCGACTTCGTTGCTAAGAACGAAGTGTTCCAGGCGTTTGTACAGGAGATTGCTGACAAGGCACTTGCTTCCGGATTAAACGGTGGCGCTAACGGCGAAGACGTACAGGCACTTCTTGACGGCGGACTTCAGGAAGTTGTTAACGAGAAGACATTACAGATCGGTGAGAAGCTTTCTTTCAGAAGATTCCAGAAGGTTTCCGGTGATGTTGTAGCAAGCTATGTTCACGGCGGCGGAAAGATCGGTGTTCTTGTTGCAGCTAACGGAACCAATTCCGATGCTACCAAGGAAGCTCTTACCAACATTGCAATGCAGATTGCTGCTATGAACCCTACCTACATCAGCAGAAACGATATCTCTGAGGCAGAGCTTGCAAAGATCAAGGAAATCACAATCGACAGTGCTCTCAACGATCCCGCATCTCTTCCTAAGCCCATCCTTCAGAAGCTTATCGAGAAGGCTCTTAACGAGAAGGCATGGAGCGATGATGATGTTAAGGCTTACGAAGCTGAGAAGAACAACAAGTTCCTCTTCAACTTCCTTTCAAAGGAAGCAGCCGGAACTCTTGCACAGTTCGCTATGGAGCAGAAGGATACCTACATGCAGGACAAGATCTTTACCGGACTTGTTGATGGACGTATCTCTAAACAGCTTAAGGAGATCTGCCTCCTTGACCAGACCTATGTTAAGGCTGAGGACGGAAAGCAGACTGTTGAAGCTTACCTCAAGAGCGTAGCAGCTGATCTTAAGATCGCTAAGTACGTTCGTTTCGAGACCGGTGAAGGTCTTGAGAAGAAGAACGAGGACTTCGCTGCAGAAGTTGCTGCACAGCTCGGCTAATTCGACTGGAATAATTTTCCCCACCTCATTTATGATGAGGTGGGGATTTTTTTTGAAGCTTATTACCTCTATTCTGAGATTTCTACGTTTTATGATGTAAGTATCTGGTGCTTCAAACCTCAATTCCAAGAATTTAACAGGAAATGAGGTATATTTCAACCGCTCCATACCTCATTTCACGCAAAATAGTTGAAAAATGATGTCGCTTGCTGTGTCCGGACACCTCATTACAACATAAAACAATTATAATGAGGTATTGGCAACAAGTAGGGTTACCTCATTTATCCTAAAACAACAAGAAATGAGGTGTTCTGAAACATTGTTATAAAAATTAGTGTGAAATGATATATAATAATCATAGGTCGTGATTTATTATGATACTGTAATATATTCCTCAAAGATAAATGATTTGAATCATTATATCTTATGTACTACAGATACGCCGTGGCTTAACTTTGGAGACTTGAATATGAGCGACACTAATCTTTTCAAACTTAACGATAAAGGCTATTTCAAATGCAGTAACGTGGATGTTATGGCCTTCGATGATTTTTATCCTGCCGGTCATCAGTCCGGTATTACGCTGATCATGAATGATAAGCGTCTTCTTGCAAACGGAGATGTACGTTTTGAACAGACTCCCGGTCAATGGCAGCCTCTGCCTAAACAACTCTGCAGAAATGTTGATGAAGAAGAAAATACTATAACCACAATGCTTAAGTATCCTGACGAGAATCAGCATTTAAAGGGCTTTAACCCTTTGTTTTATCCTGATTTTCAGTTTGAATATGAGGTTGTTGCTAAAGGTTACGAAGATGGCGTAGAGGTTGTTGTTAATTTAAGCAAGCCTGTGCCGGAAGAGTTTTATGGAAAGTTGTCTTTCAACATGGAACTTTTTCCGGGAGAGATGTTTGGACGTTCATGGATAGTAGATAAGAAGACAGGCATCTTTTCGAGACAGCCCAATGGTCCCACATTAAAGAAGAAATCTTTGTATGAAAACGATGACAATATCGTAAAAATGGAGCCCATTACCTCCAAGGTTAACGGCTATAATCCCGCTACGGCGGATGATATTATCGCTGCTCCTTTGGCGGAGGGACGCGCTGTTACCATAGCTCCCGAAAACCCGGAGATGAGTTTTACGGTTGAGAGCAGCGTTGGAAGCCTCGGATTATATGACGGAAGGATGAACCACAACAACGGATGGTTTGTCATTAGCTGTAATATTCCCATGAACGTAACTAAAGGCGCTGTAAAGCTCTTTATCAGGCCTAATGTTGACAGTTCATGGATAAAGCCTGCAACCATTCAGGTATCCCAGATAGGATTTCATCCTGCAGAGCTTAAGAAGGCTATCATAGAGCTTGATTCAAGGGATAAGGATATTAAGCCTGTTATACTCAAGAGATTAACAGCATCAGGTGCCGAGATAATTGAAAAGAAGGAAGCCTCAGAATGGGGTAAATTCCTTCGTTATAATTACCTGACTTATGATTTCACGGACATAAAAGAAAACGGATTATATGTCATCGAGTATGGTGACGTTAAATCAAATGTTTTCAGGATTGCAGAAGATGTTTATGAAAGAGGCGTTTGGCAACCTGTTCTTGAGTATTTCCTACCAGTTCAGATGTGCCATATGAGGGTTAACGAGAAGTACCGTGTTTGGCATGGTCTGTGCCATATGGATGATGGTCGAATGGCACCTACGGATTACAACCATTTTGACGGTGCTATCCAGGGCAGTTCAACTCTTACAAAATACAAGCCCGGAGAACATATCTGCGGCTTAAATTGCGGTGGATGGCATGATGCCGGTGACTTCGATCTTCGCATAGAATCCCAGACCACCGAAGTTTATCATCTTTCTTTGGCAATTGAAGAGTTTGATGCCTATATAGACGAGACAACAGTTGACCAGGTTAATCATGTTACGGAGATCCATTGCCCCGACGGAAAGAATGATATCCTCGAGCAGATTGAGCACGGACTTCTTTCGATAACCGGCGGTTACAAGTCCATGGGAAGGCTTTATAAACAGATCATTTGTAAGAATCTTCGTCAGTATGTGCTCCTTGGAGATGCTGTAAATATGACTCCGGGAACGCCTGATAACGAAGATGAGAGACTTGTGTTTACTGAGGATAATCCTGTTAAGGAACTTACCGCGGCAGCTCATCTTGCATGCGCATCCCGTACCATGAAGGGCTTTAACGATGAGTTATCAAAAGAGTGCTTTGATATCGCAAGAGAGCTTTATGACGTAACCGATGATCATGAGGGAAGATTTGTTACTTTAGATTATCAACTCGGTGAGCATAAGCCTAACAGGACTCTTGAAGCAAGAATCCATGCGGCTGCAGAGCTTTTGATAACAACAAAAGAAGAGAAGTATAAAGAATTCATCGTTTCAAATCTTGAATATATCAAAAAGAGTATTTTCTCTGTTGGATGGATAGTTTGTCGTGTGATCGAGTTTATGCCTGATGATTTTGTCGAAGAGTTCAAAACGGCATTAAAGGATCATGCTGAAAAGACCGAAGAGTTG
>JAEEGF010604742.1_pt1 | contig 55214 bp, 51 predicted proteins | sample 9134171 | NCBI WGS metagenome assembly JAEEGF01 (sample SAMN16246542, study PRJNA631951) | gut metagenome | biome: gut microbiome; feature: rumen; material: AP-attached | host: Bos | place: Iran: Karaj | collected 2018-10 | reverse complement strand
TTTTTTCGAAAAGTCACCGCCCAGATCTACGTTTCCATTCTGGGCGGTGCATTTTACGAGGATGAACACCGCCCAGATCTGACTTTTCTATATGAGCGGTGCATTTTACCATTCTACTCACCGCCCAGATCAAATATCTGTCGTATGGGCGGTGCACCATCCCAATTTTTCCACCGCCCAGATTCGAATCTCAGATCTGAGCGGTGCATTTTGCATTTTTACCCACCGCCCAGATTCGTATTTTCATTCTGGGCGGTGCTTACAGCATTTTTCACAAGCAGTCCGCCCCAAGCACAGACTGCGGCTAGTACAAACGCCACCTCCCGCTAGCCACCACCATTCGCAAGCCAACAGATCCTCCGCGGAGCCACCGCCGCGCAGCGTAGCAGTCTCCCACGAAGTCGCCACTAGTGGCAAGCCACTGCAGGCGCTCGTGGAACTACGGCTTGCAGCCCGCAGCATCTCGTCCCGCAAAGCAGGCGACGCTTGCGAAGCCACCGCCACGTGGCGCGAAGCAGGGAGACTCCGCGGAGCCGTAGCACGCGGCACTTGCAAAGCACCATCCACGTCGGACCGGCTTAGTGACCAAGTAGCATAGCGCCAGGCGCTGCGTCAAGGACGCACCGCAGGTGCGCTTGCCTTAGTCCTTGACGCAGATGCCGGCTATGCTACACTTCTTCTGCCCGGGCCGACAAAGAAAAAAGTGCGCATCGCGGTGGATGCGCACTTTGGATTGCAAGTAATAATTCTATTTTTTAGCGACCTACGTATTTAAGTTCAGTTCAGGCCACCTCAGACTGCTTTGATTGCCTTCTTGGGGCATTTCTCCACGCAGGTTCCGCAGTGAGTACACTTGGACTGGTCGATGCTTGCCACGTTGTTCTCAACGGTGATGGCGCCTGAAGGACAGTTCTTTTCGCAGATGTGGCATGCGATGCATCCCACACTGCAGTACTGGTTAACCAGCTTGCCCATATCCTGAGACTTGCAGGAAACAACCTGTGTAGCCTCATAAGGGATAAGGTCGATGAGGTGTCTCGGGCAGATGTCTACGCACTTGCCGCAGGCCTTACACTCATCCTTGTCAACTACTGCCACTCCGTTAACCACGTGAATGGCATCAAACTGACATACCGATACGCAGGTTCCGCCGCCCAGACAGCCGTAGCCGCAGGTCTTGGAGCCACCACCGGGAGCCTGGGTCTGCAATCTGCAGTCAGCAACTCCGGTATATTCGTACTGTGACTTAGCCTTGTCACAATCACCCTGGCAGTGAACGTAAGCAACCATCTTGGTTGAATCGCCGGCCTCGACACCCATGATGCCTGAGATAACCTCAGCCACGGGAGCTCCGCCTACAGGACACTGATTAACTGCTGCCTCTCCCTTGGCAATCGCAGCTGCGCATCCGGAACATCCGGGGAATCCGCAACCACCACAGTTATTGCCGGGAAGGGCCTCTAAAATAGCCTGTTCTTTTTCATCTACATCCACATGCAGCTTTAAGTCTGCCACACCGAGAATAATACCAATCACTATTCCGGCACCGGCAACCACTAAAGTTGCAATGATTATTCCTTCGATCATAGTCATTATTCTCCTTGTTTTATTTTAAAGCCGAAAATCCTGTGAATGCTATTGCCATCAGACCTGAGGTAAGAAGTACCATAGGCATTCCCTTGAAAGGAGCGGGGATGTCGTTGTACTCCATCTTCTCACGAAGACCTGCAAGGATAACGATAGCAATTGTGAATCCCACTGCAGTTGCAAAGCCTACTACAACGCACTGAAGGATGTTGTATCCGTCTGTTACGTTGTTGAGGGCGACACCGAGAACTGCGCAGTTTGTTGTAATCAGGGGAAGGTATACACCAAGGGCCTGATACAGGGAAACCACGTATTTCTTGAGGATCATCTCTACGAACTGAACCAGCATGGCAATCACGAGGATGAACACGATGGTCTTAAGGTAAGAGAGATCAAGCGGGTTTAAGATAAACTTATAAATAATGCTGCACACCAGGGAAGCCATGGTGATAACGAATATACATGCAGCACCCATTCCGAGAGCTGTATCTGTCTTCTTGGAAACTCCAAGGAAGGGGCACAGACCCAGGAACTGGCTAAGTACTACGTTGTTTACCAGGGAAGCCGTGATCATAAGCCCCACAAGGTTTAAAATCGATTCTGCCATTATTCTGAGGCCTCCTTTCCTGCTTGGCGTTCAGCTGTGATCTTGTCGGCAGCTGCTTCCTCAGCTGATCCGCAACATCCTTGGTTGAACTTGGATGTATCTTTGCCCTTGGCAGCCATATTGGCCTTAACCTTGTTCATGATGGCGATGAGGAATGCCAGAACAAAGAAGGCACCTGCCTGCTGGATAAAGATACTGATGGGCTGATAGCCTGAAAGGAATGCGCCTACGGCTCCGGGAACAACAGTGCCCTCGCCCAGGATCTGAACATCAAAGGCTGTTCCTGCACCTACGAACTCTCTCACAAGACCGATGCAAGTGATGGCGCAGGTGAAGCCGATTCCCATTCCGATGCCGTCAAAAAAGGCAGGCACAATGCCGTGTTTGCTGGCATAAGCCTCGGCACGTCCGAAGATAATACAGTTAACAACGATAAGCGGAATATACACGCCCAGAGCCTTGTTAAGGGTGGGAACATAAGCCTTCATAAGAAGCTCAACCAATGTAACGAATGAAGCAATTACCACGATGAAGGAAGGAATCCTGACTGTTGAAGGGATAACCTTTCTCAGGGCTGCGATAACCGCATTACTAAGTGCCAATACAAAAGTAGTGGCAAGTCCCATTCCAAGGCCGTTAATAGCTGAAGATGTAACGGCAAGGGTAGGACACATACCGATCATAAGAACAAGGGTAGGGTTTTCAGCAATGAGACCGTTAAAAAATCTCTCAGCGGGTGTATCCTGCTTGAAGCCCAAAGCGCCTTTTTTTACTTCTGTGCTCATCACTGTCCTCCTTTCAATGCATTTTCAAAATATGCAACCGCAGCGTTTACACCTTCTGTAACTGCCTTAGAAGTGATGGTTGCTCCGGAGATGGCTTCGATCTGAGTATTGGGATCTGAAACCTGTCCGTTCTTGGCAACTGCAAACTGCTGTGATGCCTTGTCATTAAACTGAGGAACGATGACTTTCTCAGCGTTCATTCCAAGACCGGGAGTCTCGGCGATGTTGATGATGGATATGCCGTTGATGACAGCATCATTGGTGATACCCACTGTGTACTCGATGAAATCTCCGTAGCCCTTGGACTTAACCTGGATAACATATCCAAGAACGTTGCCGCTTGCATCAAGAGCTGACTTTACGCTCTCAATAACTACGCCGTTGTGGTCTGCTGCTACCTGTGAAGCCTTGGCACTGTCAACGTCCACATCACCGAAGGTGGCAGCTGCTGCAAATACAGACTGATTAGCTCTGTCCTGTGCAAGCTTGTCCTGATATGCAATGGGGTCCTTGGTAACCTGGTAAACGATTCCCAGAAGAACACCTGCAACCAGTGTGATAGCAAAAAGGATAAGCGCATTTTTGATCATTGTCTTTGTATCATTCATGCTTTTTTCGCCTCCTTCTTTGCTGATTTTCTGATACCGAAGGCTCTCGGAATAGTGAACTTCTCAATGAGAGGCACTAAGAGGTTGGTGATAACGATAGCAAATGAAACACCCTCAGCATTGGCTCCGAAGATACGAAGCACACCTGTCAGAAGACCCAGGATCACGCCATAGATAACTCTTCCCTTTGGAGTGATGGGACATGTGACATAGTCTGTAGCCATGAAGAAAGCACCAAGCATAAGTCCGCCACCTGCAAGGTGAGCTGAGATATATGCCCAGTTAAAACCATATCCGCCAAAGAGTCCGACGAAGATAGCAAAGGTGATGATGTAAGTGAAAGGAATCACGTAATCAATGATACCAAGGGCAAACAGGATCATGGCACCGATGGCAATGCAGAGCATTGAGGTCTCACCGATGGTTCCGCCTGTCTTTCCGAGGAACATATCCATTACGTTTACGCTGACGCCGTTCTTGAGGTTAGCCAGAGGTGTGGCACCTGTGTAGGCGTCTGTCACGAAGTTGGTCATAAATGCAGGGAAGGAAATAACCAGGAAACATCTTCCGCCCAGAGCCGGGTTCATGAAGTTCTGTCCAAGTCCTCCGAAGATCTGCTTGACCATTATGATGGCAAAAATGCCGCCCAGTACCGGGATCCACCACGGCACTGTTGAAGGAAGGTTCATTCCAAGGAGGAGTCCTGTAACAACAGCGGAGAAATCGCCGATAGTAACAGGCTTTCCAAGAGCCTTCTCATAGATAAACTCAGTCGCTACACAGGTAATGACTGATAATAACAAAATGATAAGTGCATCCAGTCCAAAGTTATATACGCCAAATCCCGCTGCCGGAAGAAGTGCGATAACAACCCACATCATGATGTTGGAGGTTGTTGTCTTGGATCTCACATGCGGATTGGATGACACTCTTTTAAGATCACTCATTTCAAATGTCCTCCTTACTTCTTTCTGTTAGCGAGCTGGATCTTTCTCATACCCTTGATCAGCTGTGTGAGCTGACGTCTTGCAGGGCAGATATAACTGCAGCAACCGCATTCACAGCACTCCATGCCGTACATGTCAAGGAATGCCTTCTCGTTATTGTGTTCAACCGCGTCTGCCAGATTCTTGGGAATAAGTCTCTCGGGGCAAACCTCAACGCAGCGGGCACAGTTGATGCACGCGCTGGGCTCAAGGGCAGCCACTTCGTCTCTGGTAAGACATGTAAGAGCAGATGCAGTCTTGGTTGTGGGCACATCAAGATCAAAGATCGCAAATCCCATCATAGGGCCGCCTGAAATGATCTTGGCAGGCTCACACTTAAGTCCCGCATCATCTATAAGCTCACGGTAGTTGGTACCGATCCTTACCTTGTAGTTCTGAGGATTTTCAACCGCCTCACCTGTGATGGTAACGATTCTCTCCATGAGAGGACGTCCCTCTTTTACCGCACGACAAACAGCGCAGAGTGTATCTACGTTGTCAACGATGCATCCGGCATCTGCGGGAAGCATTGAAGAGTTGATCTCTCTGCCTGTGCAGGCATAGATGAGCATTCTCTCAGCGCCCTCAGGATACTTGGTCTTGACGGGCTTAACGCTTATCTTTTCTTCGTCTTTGGTTAATTCTTTGAATTTAGCGATAGCATCGGGCTTGTTGTCCTCAATCGCCAGAATACCCCTTGCATTGGGGAAAATGCTGACTGCGACCTTCAGACCCTCCAGAAGAAGCTCAGGCTCCTCGATCATACGTCTGTAGTCAGATGTGAGATAAGGCTCACACTCTGAGCAGTTGGCAATGACGTAGTCGATCTTGTCCGGCTCCTTGGGTGAGAACTTTACGGCAGTAGGGAATCCTGCGCCTCCCATTCCCACAACTCCGGCCTTGCGGACTGCATCGATCTTGTCCTGTGCAGTCATCTCCTCGTAAGGCTTTTCAGGTTTGAACTCCACCTCGTCATACTTCTCATCGTTCTCCACGATGATGCTCTGGCACATAGCGCCGGTAGCCAGACGTCTGGGCTCGATTGATTTAACTGTTCCGGAAACTGTCGCGTAGACGGGTGCTGATACGAAGCCGCCGGCTTCTGCTATCATCTGCCCGGTAAGAACATGATCCCCAACAGCTACTACAGGTTTTGCCGGTGCCCCAATATGTTGGGATAACGGATATACCAGATCCCCTTTTGGCAGCACCTGTTTGATGGGCTTGTCCTTGGAAAGCTCTTTGCCTTCGTATGGATGGATTCCGCCCGTAAAAGTACCTCTTGCCATTTCCTACCCTTCCTCCGATTTTTTAGAAACTGTATCCCGATAGAACCCGGGATGAAAACCTAATTATCATTATACTAGATTTTGTGGAAAAAATATTGATTAGTCTCAACTTTTTTAGTTATTATGGTAATGTTCAGAGTCAATTAGGAGGAAAAACAATGATCACCGCACAAGAAACAATTAAAGCTCCCGTTCCTTCCACAGATTACCTGACAGAGCTCCTTGGCTGTCAGCCAGAAGATATATTATTCATAGACATTGAGACCACCGGCCTCTCGCCCAAGACCACCTCTTTGTATCTCATCGGAATGGTTTATTTTGAAGGCGGAAGCTGGAACATCAGACAGCTCTTTGCCGAAACCCCTGAGCAGGAAGAATCTCTTTTGACAGGTCTGTCCGAAATGCTTGAGGGCTACAGCGCAGTTTCCCACTTTAACGGAGACCGCTTCGACATTCCTTTCCTTCAGTACAAGTACGAGGAAAAGGGCCTGCCCAATCCATTTGAGCAAAAGAAATCCCTCGATATCTACAGACTGGTAAAGCCCTACAAGCTTCAGCTGGGCCTTCCGGATTGCAAACAGACTTCCATCGAGAAGTTCCTTGGAATAGACAGAGAAGATCAGTACAACGGTCAGAAGCTTATCAAGGTTTACCAGGACTATACCGTGACCAGGAACCCTGAGGAACTCCGTCTTCTGATGCTCCACAACAACGAAGATCTTAAGGGCATGCTCCACATCCTGCCCATTTTGAAATACACCAAGTTCTTTAACCTGTTCAGGAACCTTCCTGCGGTATCCGTCAGAACAGATGAGGAGATCTCAGAGAGCCGCTACACAGACAGTCCTCTTCCCGTAAAGGCCGTCAAGGTACAGGCCAACTATTACAAGGAACAGGACGGCTCTGAAAAGAAGGAAGTATACATGAAGCTGACACTTCCCGTTGAGCTCCCCTCTCCCCTTTCAGGGAACCGCCAATGCTGCTTCTTCAGAGCTTCCGGCACCGAGGCAACACTCAGGGTTCCGCTCTTTGAGGAGGAGCTTAAATACTTCTATTCCAATTACAAGGATTACTACTATCTTCCCCACGAGGATATGGCAGTCCACAAGTCCATCGGCGAATTCGTGGACAAGGACTTTAGAGAAAAAGCCCGGCCCGAGAACTGCTATACCAAAAAGGCAGGCCAGTACCTTATGCAGTGGGACCTGGTGTTTTCACCATTTTTCAAAAGAGATTACGAGGACAAGAACTTCTTCTTTGACCTCAACGAGAACATGAAACAGAGCCGCTTTGCCATGAGCCTGTATGCGGCCCACGTAATAGCAAACATCCTGGATTTTTGATCCGGGATGTTTTTGGCTTCAAAAATATAACTGATCAAGAATTAACTTCTATCTTTCCCGGCGCATTCTTACGATTCTGTATCAGCAGGTCAATAGCAAGTCCCGCACAGATCAGCACCATAGCGCAGGTGATATACATTGCGGCAAAAACTATGCCAAGTCCTTTATCAGCTCCATCCCACCACTGAATACTATCAATAGTCTCAAAAATAATACTGCTTGCAGCAAAGGCACTGACTGCAAAAAGTGCCAGCTGCTTATAGGACTTCATGAGTTTGGAAAACTTCAGGATCAGAAACGGAATCAGGAAAAGAATTCCCACAATAGCGATATTAAATATGACCTCCCGGGAGATTGTTCCGTCAGGAAAAGCATCAAATATCGGAAACAGGATATCAGCGATCCTACCGACAAGATAAAGTAACATCCAGGTAAAGCCTGCGCAGAGCGCACCTGTCAGTATCGCAATCCTGCGCTCTTTGCTCTTGGCCGCGAACATCACGACAGCAGCCACCAGGACCACAACCACAACCGCATAATTAAATATGAACAGCAGCCTGCCGGCCCAAAAACCAAGATCGCTATAAAAAGTCTTTTTATCATATGACACGAGGTTTACGATGCCTGACCCTACCAGGTTACAGATTAGTATCGGCGCTGAAAAAGTAATCACTTCCCCGAATTTCCGGGGCTTATGCAACAGCAAAAGCACAATTGCCGCTACCAGGCCACACACCAGAGCAATCAGTCTCGGATGCCTGAATACGCTTCTGTACCAGCTTTCGAATGCGCCATAGTCATGCGCAACAGATATTCCCGCAAGAATTGCCCACTGGATAATAAATACAACGCCGCCGGTTATGGCGAGCTTCATATGCTTGTTCATCTCCTGACCCCCTTAGATGCTTATAATACTCTTAGTATATTAGCAGTTTACAGACAAATAAACCTATTATTTATCGAAATATGCATTTTTTGAAGAAAAAAGACCCCTGCACCATTTACGGTGCAGAGGTCTTTATAAGTCCTCTTAATTTAATGACATTGGCACAAGTTCTAAATTCAATATTATGCCTTGGGCTTTTCGTAGTAGAAAGAATTCTTTCTCACAAAGCCGATGTCCTTGTAATTTACGATCTGCTCTGTACTTCCGATAAAGAGAATTCCTCCGGGAACCAGGTTTGCAAAATACTTTCTGAAAATATCGTCCTTGGCTTCCTCTGTGAAGTAGATCAGAACGTTACGACATACGATCAGGTGGCAATCCTTGGGATAAGGATCTCTTAAGAGGTCCGCCTGCTTGAAGGTAACTCTGGATGTGATCTCGCTGGAAACCTTCATCTTGCCGTCTTCTGTCTCCGTGAAGTATTTCTTTTTAAACTCCTCGGGAACATTGGCCACTTCCTTCTTGTCGTAGATAGCAGCCTTAGCCTTGGCCAGAACAACAGCGTCAAGGTCTGTAGCCATAACACTTATCTGGTTCAGAGGCAGATGCTTGGAGAGCATCATAACAATGGTGTAGGGCTCATCACCTGTTGAGCAGGCTGCGGACCAGATCTTAAGGTTCTTGCCGAACTTACTCATAAGCTCGGGAACCATCTCCTTGTCCATGAGCTCCCACTGCTCCTTATTTCTAAAGAACTCGGATACGTTAATGGTAAGATATGTAACAAAGGAATCTAATGCCTCTCTGTCCTTCTTGATAAGATCAAGGAATCCATCATAGCCCTTAACGTCGTACTTGCCGATCAGAGTATCGATTCTTCTCTTCATCTGCTTTTCTTTGTAAGCATTAAGGTCAATCTTGGTAAGATCATAGACACCCTTTTTGAACCACTCGTAATCAACTGCCATAACGAAAAATTCCCTCCTAATCATAGAAATATAGTGTCACACCATTAATTCTATATGAGAAGGATTTGTATGTAAAATAAATTATTTATAAATAAATTATCGTACAAATTTAAAGAATTTTCGCAAAATTATAAATAAAGCCGGTGAAGCAATAGCTCCACCGGCTCTTTAACTTTTGAAATAAATCAGTTCTCGGAATTCTCTTCCTCAGCCTGCTCAGCGATAACCTTGTCGATATCAACAGATACTACATCGCCCTCTTCCTCAGCTGCAGGAGCCTCTTCCTTCTCAGGTGCGAACATAGCCTTGATTGAAAGGCTGATCTTCTTGTCTTCCTCGTTGAAGTCTACGATCTTAGCTTCAACTTCCTGGCCTACCTTGAGAACGTCTGCGGGCTTCTCAACATGCTCTTTAGCGATCTGAGAAACATGAAGAAGTGCATCGATACCGGGCTCAAGCTCTACGAATGCGCCGAAGTCTGTCATTCTGGCAACCTTACCCTTAACTACGTTGCCAACTGCATACTTCTGTGTAGCATCCTTCCAAGGGTTCTCATCATCGAACTTTCTTGAAAGAGCGATCTTGCTGCCGTCGATAGACTTAACAAGAACCTTAACTGTATCGCCAATCTTGAAGACCTTCTTGGGGCTCTCAACTCTTCCCCAGCTCATCTCTGAGATGTGAAGGAGTCCGTCTGCACCACCGAGATCGATGAATGCACCGAAGTCTGTAACATTCTTAACTACACCGTCTACTACATCGCCAACCTGGATTGTGTCGAAGAGCTTCTTGGCCGCCTCAGCCTTCTCAGCTGTAACAAGCATTCTTCTGTTACCGATGTATCTGCGTCTCTTAGGATTGTACTCAGTTACAACGAACTGAATCTCCTGATCCTGATACTTGGTAAGATCCTTCTCGTAGCTGTCTGAAACAAGGCTTGCAGGAATAAAGATCCTAACCTCATCAACTACTACTGTAAGTCCGCCCTCAAGCACCTGTACAACCTTGGCTGTAAGAACTTCCTTGTTATTGAATGCCTCTTCGATCCTCTTGTTGCCTCTGTCAAGGGCAAGTCTCTTGTATGAAAGAACGACCTGGCCGTCTGCATCGTTGGTCTTAAGAACCTTAACGTCCATTGTGTCGCCAACCTTAACGGCTGTTGTCAGGTCAATGCTGTTGTCGTTGCTATACTCATTCTTGGTTAAGATACCGTCGGCCTTGTAACCAATGTTGAGGATGATCTCATCAGGCTTAACGTCAATAACAGTTCCCTCAACAACCTCCCCTGTGTGAATTGTTTTGAACGATTCGTTAAGCATCTGTTCAAAAGTTTGTTCTGACATAATTCTGAACCTCCTCAATAATGTTCTTTGGGGTTGAAGCCCCGGCGGTAATACCAACTAGAGTTGCATTGTCAGGTAAATGCAAATGTAAATCCTCCAGCGTCTGAATAAAATATGTATTGTCACAGCCCTTTTTGCATATCTCATACAATTTTCTCGAATTAGAGCTGTTGGCGCCTCCGATGACGATCATGGCATCGACCCGTGAGGAAATATCCTCTGCTTCGGACTGCCTTTCATCGGTAGCATTGCATATTGTATTCACAATATTAATATTGTAACTATTATTTTTCAAGATTTCAATGGTTTCTTGAAATTTATTCTTGTTAAAGGTAGTCTGCGAAACCACAGTATATTCAGAGTTTCTGCTTTTGTTAAAATTAGCTGCCTCCTCCGGAGACTCAATGACGTACACTTCCCCCTCCGCATAGCTGACAATTCCCTCAACTTCGGGGTGGCTGGCGCTTCCCACAACTATGATCGAGCGCCCCTTTCTGCTCTCTTCCCTGACGATCTTGTGGATCCTCTTAACAAAGGGACAGGTGGCATCGATCACCTCAAGCCCGCTTGCATCAAGCTTTCTGTGGACTTCATCCGTAACTCCGTGAGACCTTATGATGACACAGCCTTCGGTTATCCCCGAAAGGTCCTCAGGCCGCTCTATCACTCTTACTCCCTTGCTTTCAAGGTCACTCACCACGGTCTCGTTGTGGATGATGGGTCCGTATGTATAAATATTCTTTTTTTGGCCTATCTGATCATACACGGTTTCAACCGCCTTGGTCACTCCAAAACAAAAACCTGCATGCTCCGCAACTATAACTTCCATATAGAACCTCTTTTCCCGGCAAAAGAACTGTCTTTAGCCCACCTTGCCCCTGTAGAGCTCAAGTATCCTGTCCGCAACTTCCTCGATGCTCATCTCAGAGGAGTCCACCAATACGGCATCCTCAGCCTGCATGAGAGGAGAATTCTCTCTGTGCATGTCTCTGTAATCTCTCTCGATGATATCCTTCTCAATGGCGTCAAAATCGCACTCAACACCTTTGGCGGTAAGCTCCTTGTATCTCCTGTCTGCTCTCACCTTGGAGCTTGCTGTGAGATATACCTTAAGATCAGCCCCGGGCAGAACCACGGTTCCGATATCCCTGCCGTCCATGACAACATCTGTGGTCTCGGCCAGTTTCTGCTGAAGCTCAACGAGCTTTTTGCGAACATCGCCGTTTACGCTGCTGGCTGAAGCCATGTTTCCAACGGCCTCTGTTCTGATCAGGGAGTTTACGTTCTCTCCGTTTAAGTAAACCACCTGAACGCCGCTCTCGTACTTGATCGTAATGTCAGCGCTCTTACAGGTGGCACTGATCTTGTCAGACTCTGAAGGGTCAATGCCGTTCTTGATCATATAAAGAGCCATTGCTCTGTACATTGCTCCTGTATCCACATATATAAATCCGAGCTCCCTGGCCACCATTTTGGCTATAGTGCTCTTTCCTGCTCCTGCAGGTCCGTCTATGGCTATACTTCTGCTCATAGTAATTCCTCCTGAAAAAATATAATATCGGCAGCTCTCCGCTACCCGTGATGTCACATAAGACCGGCCTGTCACATAAGACTTGACTCGCCTGCAAGTCGTCCGGTGGACCAGGCCACCTGAAGGTTAAAGCCTCCCGTCTCGGTGTCCACATCCAAAACCTCTCCGGCAAAGTAAAGTCCTGAAACCAACTTGGACTCCATGGTCGAGGGATCGATCTCCTTGACGTTGACTCCGCCCCTTGTGATTATGGCCTCGTTAAAGCTCCTGGTACCCGTAACCGTAAGGGGCACGTTCTTAATGAGCTTAACAAAGGAGAGCCTCTCCTCCCTGGTGATGCTGTTGACCGCCTTCTCGGGATCGATGCCCGAGAGCATGATCATAACAGGGATCATCTTGGATGGGAACAATCCCCCGAGGGCGTTCTTGAACTGCTTATTGGGCGCATCCTCAAAGTCTCGCAGAACGCGCTTGTTAAGCTGTTCCTCGTTGAGTGCCGGCTTAAGGTCGATGAACAGACTTGCCGACATATCTTTTTCATAATGGCAGCTGGCTGTGAGGACCAGCGGTCCGCTGACTCCGAAGTGTGTGAACAGCATCTCTCCGAAGCCGTCATACACCGGCTTTCTCTTTTTCTTTTTATCCTTGGCAAAAGAGCTGTCGCCTGCCTCAGATCCCGGCTTGTCCAGAAACATCTTAAGGCCTACGTTTCTAAGAGAGAGACCCATAAGGTCCTTGCACCACTGTTCACGGGTCTCAAAGGGTACCAGTGAAGGCCTCGGCTCAACAATAGTGTGTCCCAGATCCCTGGCAAACCTGTATCCGTCCCCTGTGGAGCCGGTGGATGGATAGGACTTGCCGCCTGTGCAGACAATGACGCTGTCAAACTCTTCTCTTATGATGGGATCGTTGCCCGTGCTGTAGGCCACGGCTGAAACAGCGCCGTTTCCGGCCTCTATGGAATGCACCTCCGTGTCAAAAAGCACATTAACTCCCGCCTTCTTGACGGCATTATAGATAGTCCTTATGATATCCGAGCTGTGGTCTGAAACGGGGAACACCCTGTCTCCGCGCTCTATCTTAAGACGGCATCCGTTATTCTCAAAAAATTCCATGACCTTCCTGTTGTCATAGCCATAAACGGCGCTGTACAGGAATCTCGGATTGCGCATCACATGGTCAAAATAATCGGTCACATCGCAGGCATTGGTGACGTTGCATCTGCCCTTACCCGTGATGTAGATCTTCTTGCCGGGCTTTTCATTTTTCTCAAAAATAGTGACGCTTCCGCCGCCTTCCGCAGCAGCAAGCGCCGCCATCATTCCGGCTGCACCGCAGCCGATAACTGCAATTTTCTTCAAGTTTTATTCCTCTTGTCCTTCAGTTCAAGTCTCGCTTGCGAAACTTGGCGCCGGAGTCAACTCCGCCTGAGATGTACGCCCACATCGTCTGAAGCAAAGTCTATCTCATCGTTGAGATAAACCTGATAATTGTTCCAGGTCTCCTCCAGCATCTTAAGGTCAGCCTTGACCTCATTGGGCCTGCGCATGCACAGCGCAACCACAAGGGCGTTAATAACGCTGAGAGGGGCAACCAGTGAATCAACAATAGATGCCATCTCGCTCTTGGCCAGTATATTACAGGATGAATAGAGATTCATGGGAGAGTGGATAGAGTCTGTAATGGTAATGACCTTGGCGTTTCTGTCATTGGCAAACTCCATGCACTTTAAAGTCCTCATGGAATATCTGGGGAAGCTGATACCTATGATACAGTCCCTGTCTCCTATTCTGATCATCTGCTCGAACATCTCACTTACGCTGGTGGTCCTGATGAGAACATTGTTCCCGCGGATCATGTTCAGGTAAAAGTGAAGGAAGTCGGCAAGGGGCTCGCAGCTGCGAAGGCCCACAATATAGACCGTCCTGGCCTTTAGAATAATATCAACCGCCGTCTTAAAGGCAGCCACGTCGATATTGTTAATGGTGTGTTCAATATTGGAAATATCCGATGTAAGGATGGTTGAAAGGATCTCACCCTCATTGCTCTTACCAAACCTGCGTCCTACCTTGTCTACAGAACCGAATCTGTCGCCAACCCAGAGTGCAAGTGCCTTCTGAAACTCCGGGTAGCCCTCATAGCCAAGGCTCATGGCAAATCTCACCACGGTGGATTCGCTCATGCCCACGATCTTGCCGATCTCAGCCGCGGTCATGAAAACCGCCTGCTCATAATGATCGCAGATATAAGTGGCAATGTTCTTTTTGCCCTTACTCATTCTCGGATAGCATTCATTTATCCTGGTGATTACATCGATATCCTTGTCAAACTTCATAGCGTTACCATCATACACTAAATGCCCTGTAGGCAGATTCAAGCATGCTTACTGAGGTTGCCTCATCAAGGTCATAGTCGCCGGTAACTGCCATGCAGCCTGCGCCGTGAATGAAAATCCACATCTGCATAAAGAGCTGCTGTGCATTGGATGCACCCTTGGCTGCAGCCTTGTTGATCTCTTTAACAACATTTTCCTCAGCACCGTTTACAAGATCGTACATGGTCTTGGTGTCGGGACCCTGCTCGGAGATGAACAGAAGCTTAAAAAGGTGAGGGTACTTCTGTGCAAAGCCGATGTAGGCAAGGCCCAGATCTACAAATGGAACATCGTGGCTCTTCTCGCACTCCGCATAGTACTCGGAATAATACTCAGCTGCCTTGTCATAGACGTCCTTTTTAAGGGCATCCATATTCTCATAGATCCTGAAAATAGGCTGAGTTGAGCAACCGGCAGCTGCTGCCAGTTTTCTGGATGTAATGGCCTCGAACCCCTCTTTCCTTGTTATCTTAAATGCAGCATTAACAATCTCTTTCTGCGTAATTGTAGCTTTTCTGGACATACCAATCCTCCCAACAGTTTTATCACTATCCCCGAATTCTTGCTATGATAGCGTGCGTTATTATTGTACCCAAACCACGACCTTATGTCAATTAATAAACACCCATCAATCAAGTATTTTCAAAGACTTTATGTGAGACTTTTTTGATATAATATAAAGGTAATATTTGTTACAAAATACAATAATTTTGGGGGTATTTATGAACAAGGAAAAAAAGCACAGCTACAGCCTGGGAAGCCGTATGATGTACGGCATGGCTGAATTCTACGGGGGAGGCTGTTTTGTCATCATCAACACCTTCTTTACGGTGTTCCTGACCAAGGCACTGGGGATGCCTGCAGCAATGGCAGGAACCATTCCTCTGGTGGGCAAGATCTGGGATGCCATCACCGATCCCATTATGGGCAACATAACAGACAGAACCACCTCGCGCTTCGGAGCCAAGAGGTTCTACATTCTCATAGGCGGTATCGTCTCCGCCATTACCTTTATTGTGATGTGGGTCACCATCCCCACTAATAACATGACCATGATGTACATCTTCTATCTTCTGATGTACTGTCTCTTTTCCACGGGCTTTACCATCATCTCCGTTCCCTATAACGGGCTGCTTCCGGACATGATCGATGACTACACTGTCCGTGCCAAATTCTCCAACGTCCGCATGATCTGGTCAACCCTCGGTTCCATGGTCTGCGGCATGGTTCCCACTTTCATCATCAAGGACAACCTGAACACCACATCCTACATGATATGTGCCCTGCTCTTTGGTTTCCTCTTCTTTGTAACCTCTATGGTGACCTTTGCGGGAACATGGGAGAACCAGAAGGAACCTGTGAAAGCCAGCCTCCTTGAGAGCTTTCCTCAGGCTGCCAGCGTTTTCAAGAGCCATTCCTTCAGGCTCTTTATCTGCATCTATCTCTTTGGCCAGTGCGGAATGGACTTTGTATCCGGCATGGCTGTTTACTATGTGGACGATGTGCTCCACGGATACGAGAACAGCTACTTCACCTACCTCATGGCGGTTCTTTTGATCTCTCAGCTGGTTGGTATGCTTATATTTGGGCCCGTCATGGCCCGCACCTCCAAGCGCACCACCATCCTGATCGGCGCGCCCATGCGACTTGTGGGAACCCTCGGACTTTTCTTTATCTCTTATGAGTACGCTCCCATCGTTCCCATCCTCATCATGGCAGCCCTCATAGGACTTGGAAATGCCGCAACTCTCACAAGTATCTTCTCAATCATGGCAGACATGGCCGAGGTTGATGAGCTCATCACCTCCGTAAGAAGGCCCGGTATCGTTTCAGGTATGGCCACCTTTGCAAGAAAGATTTCCTCCGGCTTATCAGCTGCAACAATCGGATTTCTCCTGTCAGCTGTCGGCTACGATGAGGTTAAGGCAAACGGCGGCCTAAGGCAGCTCGCCGAGACACAGCAGGGCATCGTCAGGATCTTTGTTTTTGCCCCTGCCATTCTCATCACACTCCTGTTTATTGTGGGAGTTCTTTTCCCTCTTACGGGAAAAGAGTTTAAGGTTGTCCAGAACGAAATTGCAAGGCGCAAGGGCAAGCTTAATGACGAGACCACTGATGAAGATAAGGCTATCTGCGAGAAGGTCACGGGACTTCCCTATGACAAGCTCTGGAATAAGAGAAATACTCGTCCCTGAGGTGAATGACATATGATAGATTTTGATTTTCTTGGAGAAGATGATTTTCCAGGTGCAATGGCAAAAGAAAATAAGGCTTTCCGGGAGACCTGTGTAGAGCAGGGAACGATCAGTGCCCCGGATGGAACAGGGCTTAATTACTATATCGCTGCCCCCAAGGACCCCAAGGCGAGCCTTCTGATCGTCCACGGTATGGGGGAGTTCTTCGGAAAATATCACGAGTACATCTGGAACATGTACAGAGCAGGCTTTAAGGTGTTCTTCATGGAGAACAGGGGCCACGGCTACTCAGAAGGCAAGGCTCCGGAGCACGATGTGATCTACATTGACAGCTACGACACCTACGTGGAGGATCTTAAGACCTTTATTGACCGGGTGGTGCTCCCGCAGTCAGAGGGGCTTCAAAAGCTGATGATTGCCCATTCCATGGGAGGCTGTATAGGAGCTCTTTTCCTGGAGAAATATCCGGGTATCTTTAAGGCGGCCATATTAAGCTCGCCTATGCTCAAGATGAAGGGGGCTGATTACTCTCCCTTTGTGGTGGCTCTTCTTAAGTGCTTTGCCCTGGTTACCGGCAAGAGAAAAAAGCTTGCGCCAAACCAGAAGCACTTTGATCCCAATACAGACTTTGCAAAGAGCAGCGCTCTTTCAAGGGCACGCTTTGATTATCAGCTGTCACAGCGCATTGCGGATGAACATTATCAGACTACCGGGGCTAGCTTTTCCTGGGCCCTTTCAAGTCTCGATGCCACAAGGAAGGTCATTGCCGGTGCCGATAAGCTAAAGCTCCCCATCACCGTCATGACAGCGGGCAAGGATCATCTGATAGATGCCGCAGGTTATGAGCAATTTAAAACGAGAGTCCCACAGGCTGTGTTCCACGCCTATGACAACTCTCGTCATGAAATCTTTAATTCCGATGATGAATCCAGAAAGCGCTATTTTGCTGATGTCATTGACACTCTGGATTCCTATCTTGACTGATCTTAATGTAAGCCGGGTGCTTTAGCTTAAAACCTGAAGCACCTTGGCTACTACTTCTTCTATGTCACAGAGTCCCTCGTCTACCACAAGGTCCGCATACTCCTCATAGAGCTTGCAGCGCTCATTGTAAAGGGATACGATTGACTGTCCCTCTCTCATGACAACGCCCCTCTGCTTAACATTGGTAAGGCGCTTGTTGAGAGTATCTATATCCACCTTCAGATAAACCACTCTTCCGATGTTCTTGTAGTGCTCCATGGCTTCTCTTCCGTAAACCACGCTGCCGCCTGTGGCGATGACTGTCTTCTCCGCCTCAATTCCGGCATTTACTCTGTTCTCTATATCGATGAAGCCTTCAACGCCATCTTCTGCGATGATCTGTGAAAGCTTGCGTCCTTCCTGTTTCTGAATCTCAAGATCTGCATCTATAAAGTTGTATCCCAGTATCTTGGCAAGTACAACACCCATGGTGCTCTTGCCTGATGCAGGCATCCCGATCAGGATGATATTGTTCTTCTTCATTGTATTCCCTCTTTCCTAAATAAACTCAATGGTCGATTATTCCGCCGCCCAGCACGATATCTCCCTGATACAGCACTGCGCTCTGACCTGCGGTGATGGCCCGCTGGGGCTCATCAAAGGTAATTCTGGCACGGCCTTCCGAAATGATCCTCACCGTTGCAGGCTGTTCCTTGTGCCTGTAGCGGATCTTGGCGCTGCACTTAAAGTCCCCTTCAGGAATCTCCCCGGTTATCCAGTGGAAGTCCCTGACTTCAAGCTCTCTTTCGAAAAGGTCCTCGTCATCGGCAAGGATGACTTCATTTCTCTCAGGATCGATCTTCTTGACATAAAGCCTTCTGTCTGCAGGGATTCCAAGACCTCGTCTCTGGCCAATGGTGTAATTGATAATGCCCTCATGTGTTCCAAGGACATTTCCCTGAAGATCCACAAAGTTACCCTTGGGGTAATCCTTGTTTCTGTAACGCTTTATCATCCCCGCATAATCCCCGTCGGGAACAAAGCATATATCCTGACTTTCCTTCTTCTCCGAAGTAACAAAACCGCACCTGGCGGCAATCTCTCTTGCCTGATCCTTGGTCAGCTCACCCAGCGGAAAATAGGTGTGGGCCAGCTGTTCCTGTGTAAGATCATAGAGAACATAGCTCTGGTCCTTATTAAGGTCCACCGCCTTCATAAGGTAGAACAGGCCGTTTTCCTCCTTTATCCTGGCGTAGTGGCCGGTAACGATATTGTCATATCCCAGCTCTTTTGCCTTGCGATAGAGGATGTCAAACTTAAGATATCTGTTGCATCTGATGCATGGGTTTGGGGTCTCGCCGTTTTCGTAGCTGCAGATGAAGGGCTCGATTACCTTATCCCTGAACTCGGCTTCATAGTGATAAATATTGTAATCTATTCCGATGCGCTCGCAAACTGCCCTGGCATCCTGGGTATCCTTAAGGCTACAGCAGGTGCCGAAGAGATCCTCGCCGATCACGTCGTTCTCATATAGACGCATGGTGCAGCCCATGCAATCAAAGCCCTTTTCTACCATAAGCTCTGCTGCAACACTGCTGTCTACGCCGCCACTCATTGCTATAAGCGCTTTTTTAATCTGATCACCCATCAGCATCCCTCCGGGCATGAAACATGCCCCCGTCAAATACAAACATCTATTGCCGAGGAAACATTATATGATATCTATTGTATAAAATGCAAATTATCTGCCTGAAACCAGTTGTGCCACCAGTTTATAGGTGTTCTTAATGGCGTCGATATGTGTTCTCTCGTAGCTATTCTGCTCTTAATATTGTAGCACACTTCCGTTTCAGACCGCTTCCTTCATGCTCTTGACATACTCGCCCACAGGTCCTGCAGCATCTCTTCCGTACTTCTCAATGATCTTGATGATGGCGGAGCCCACAATGGCGCCGTCGGAAATGGCGGACATGGCCTTGGCCTGCTCCGGAGTGGAGATTCCAAAGCCGATGGCACAGGGCACATCAGAGCTGGCCCTGATGGACTCAACGATGGACTTAAGGTCTGTGTTTATGTTGGTCCTGGTTCCTGTAACGCCCAGGCTTGAAACCACGTAGATAAAGCCCTCTGCCTCTTTTGCGATCATGGCAATCCTGTTCTCTGAGGTAGGTGCTATCAGGGATATTAGGTCAACGCCATACTTGTGGCAGATAGGCAGGAACTCTTCCTTTTCCTCATAGGGGAGATCCGGAAGGATAAGGCCATCAATGCCAATCTCGCTGCATCTTGAGATGAACTTCTCGGCGTCGTAGGAATATACCACGTTGGCATAGGTCATAAAGACCATGGGTATGGTCACATCTTTTCTGAGGTCCATCACCAGATCAAAGATCTTGTCGGTGGTAACGCCTCCTGCCAGAGCCCTCACATTGGCGCCCTGGATCGTAGGGCCCTCAGCTGTGGGGTCTGAGAAGGGAATTCCCAGCTCAATGAGATCAGCACCATTGGCAGCTGCTGCCCTTACTATCTTGGCAGTGGTCTCAAGATCCGGATCACCACAGGTGATAAACGGAATGAAGGCCTTCTTATTCTTAAAAGCAGATGCGATATTACTCATTGATATCCTCCCCTCTGTAACGCGCGATTGCAGCGCAGTCCTTATCTCCGCGGCCGGAGATTGTTATTACGATTATCTGATCCTTGTCCATCTTGGGTGCGATCTTCAAGGCGTGAGCCACCGCATGTGATGACTCGATGGCAGGGATGATACCCTCAGTTCTTGCCATATACTCAAAGGCATTTACCGCCTCATCATCGGTTACAGGAACATATTCCGCGCGGCCTGAGTCATGGAGATAAGCATGCTCAGGTCCGATACCGGGGTAATCAAGTCCCGCAGATATTGAATAAACCGGAGCAATCTGGCCGTACTCATCCTGGCAGAAATAGGACTTCATGCCGTGGAAGATTCCAAGCCTTCCTGTTGCAATGGTTGCGGCTGTCTCAAACGTGTCAACGCCGCGGCCCGCAGCTTCGCAGCCGATGAGCCTTACGTCCTTGTCTTCTATAAAGTTATAGAAGCTTCCGATGGCATTGGATCCGCCGCCGACACAGGCAATTACTGCATCGGGAAGCCTGCCCTCTTTTTCAAGGATCTGTTCCTTGATCTCCTTGGAGATAACAGCCTGGAAGTCTCTTACGATTGTCGGGAAGGGGTGAGGACCCATTACAGAGCCGAGGCAGTAGTGGGTGTCGCTGATCCTGCTGGTCCACTCTCTCATGGCCTCTGAAACCGCATCCTTAAGGGTTGCTGTTCCGGAAGTAACAGGAATAACCTCTGCTCCTAACAGCCTCATTCTGTATACGTTAAGGGCCTGTCTCTTGGTATCCTCTTCGCCCATGAATACCACGCACTCCATCCCCATAAGGGCTGCCGCTGTGGCTGTGGCAACGCCGTGCTGTCCCGCGCCTGTCTCGGCGATGAGCCTGGTCTTGCCCATCTTCTTGGCAAGAAGGGCCTGTCCCAGCACGTTGTTGATCTTGTGGGCACCGGTGTGGTTTAAGTCCTCTCTCTTTAAGTAGATCTTGGCGCCGCCCAGGTCCCTGGTCATCTTCTCTGCATAGTAGAGCCTTGAGGGCCTTCCGGCATATTCGTTAAAGAGCTCTGTAAGCTCCGCATTAAACTCAGGATCGTTTTTGTATTTATTGTAGGCTTCCTCCAGCTCGATCACTGCATTCATCAGTGTCTCCGGAATGTACTGCCCGCCGTGTATTCCAAATCTTCCGTTTTGATTAGTCATAACATCTCCTCTTAAACTCCCGCATTTTATCCGGGTCTTTCCTGCCGTCTGTTTCTATTCCGGAGCTCACGTCAACTCCGTAGGGATTTATGCTTTTTATGGCCTCCGCCACATTTTCAGGGCTAAGTCCTCCTGCCAAAAAGAAAGGCTTTTCAAAATCCGTGTTCCTTATGAGCTCCCAGTTGAAGGCTCTGCCTGTGCCCTTCCCGGAGTCCAGCAGCAGATATTCTGCCGTTGACTCTTTTGCCCTTTGGATGTCTTGTTCCGATTTAATGACAAAGGCCTTGATAATAGGCTTATCCGGCGCCTTAAGCCTGAGCCGGGCCATGTACTGTTCATCTTCACTTCCGTGGAGCTGGGCAATGTCTATTATCCCGTCATTTAAAAGCCCTGCAACCACTAAAGGGTCCTCGTCCACGAAGACGCCCACAGCCTTAATCTCCGGCAAAAGAGCTGCTTTCAGGCCAAGGGCCAGGCTCCGGTCCACTTTGCGGCTACTCTTTTCCCAGAAGACAAAACCTACATATTCAGGTTTAAGTTCGTTGGCCGCCGCCACATCCTCCGGGCGGGATAGGCCGCACATCTTGATCTTGACCATATTGCTTCCTCTTAAACTGCTTCTCCCTTAAGAAGGGCCAGCATCTTACTCTTGTCGGGAGCTCTCATTAGGGCCTCCCCCACAAGAACTGCATCTGCGCCAATCTCTCTCAGGATCTGAACGTCCTCCGGGCCCTTGACTCCGCTCTCGGACACAAATATCACATCTTCCGGGATCAGCTTTCGAAGGCGCCTGCTGTTTTCCGTGTCCACGGAGAAATCCTTGAGGTTTCTGTTGTTGACGCCAATGATCCCGGCTCCGCAGTCCAAAGCCATGGTGACCTCCGCCTCGTCATGGGTCTCCACCAGGGCGGACAGGCCAAGCTCGTCGCAGATGGCCAGGTACTCTTTTATCCTGGACTTGTCCAGGATTGAGCAGATCAAAAGAACTGCCGAAGCCCCAAGGATCCGGGCTTCGTATATCATGTATTCATCAACTGTAAAATCCTTTCTGAGACAGGGGATAGACACCGTTTCAGTAATTTCCTTTAAATAGTCATCCTTTCCCAGGAACCACTTGGGCTCCGTCAGGACTGACAGGCAATCCGCCCCGGCTTCCTGATACTCCCTGGCAATTTGGAGATAAGGGAAGTCAGGGGCAATGATGCCTTTTGAGGGAGAGGCCTTCTTGCATTCGCAGATAAAAGAGATATCGGTCTTTTTAAGGGCTTTTTCAAAAGCGAAATTCCCTTTAGGAAGGTTTAAGGCCTTTTCTCTGACCAAGCGAAGGGGCGCTGTCTCTTTTGCCATCTGCACTCTCTCCCCGGCGTATGCAGCTATCTCATCAAGGATTGTCATAATCTTGTCCTCACAGTCTGTAATCTTGGCTTATTCGGGGCGATTGGAAACCTCGATTAGCTTGTTAAGTGTATCCAGGGCTTTGCCGGAGTCGATGATCTCGGCTGCCAGCTTGATGCCGTTTTCAAAGCTGTCTGCTTTGCCTCCGATGTAGAGGGAAGCACCGGCATTTAAGAGAACCGCATCTCTCTTGGCTCCCTTGGCACCTTTAAGAATGTCTATTGTGATCTGAGCGTTTTCTTCGGGATTGCCGCCCACCAGCTCTTCCTTGGCGCAGCGCTTAAAGCCGAAGTCCTCGGGCTTGATCATATAGGTCTTGTACCAACCGTCCTTGATCTCGCAGATCTTGGTCTCTGAGCTCAGAGAGATCTCATCAAGCTTGTCCATTCCGTAAACCACCATGCCGCGCTTAACACCGAGGCTTACAAGAACCTGTGCAAGGGGCTCTACAAGATAATCATCGTAAACTCCGAGAAGCTGCATTGAAGGAGATCCGGGGTTTGTGAGAGGTCCAAGGATGTTGAACACTGTCCTGAAGCCCAGCTCTCTTCTGATGGCTCCCACGTATTTCATGGAGCTGTGATACTTCTGAGCAAAGAAGAAACACATTCCGGCCTCCTTGAGGAGCTCTATGCATCTCTCGGGGCTCTGCTGGATGTTTACTCCCAGTGCCTCAAGGCAATCTGCTGTTCCGCACTTACTTGAAGCTGCTCTGTTTCCGTGCTTGGCAACCTTCATGCCGCCTGCTGCCGCAACAAGTGCTGAGGTGGTGGAAATGTTAAAGCTTCCTGCCTTATCTCCGCCTGTACCAACGATCTCGAAAACGTCCATTCCGGTATCAACCTTGGTGGCGTGATCTCTCATGGCAGCTGCGCAGCCTGCGATCTCATCTGTTGTCTCTGCTCTTGCGCTCTTGGTTGAAAGGGCTGCAAGGAATGCGGCATTCTGAGTCTGGGTTGTCTCACCGCTCATGATCTCATTCATTACGCTGTATGCCTCATCATAGGTGAGGTCTTCCTTGCTGACGATTTTTACGATTGCTTCTTTGATCATACTGTTGTCCTCCTAATGATTTTTACTCTTGTTTACCCCTGTTTGCTTGTGAATCAGACACAGACTCTGCTTCACACGAAAAAAAGTCCTTGACAGAACTACTACTGGTTCTGTCAAGGACGAATATACTTTATCCGCGGTGCCACCTTGAATTCACGGTTTGATCCGTGCTCTTAGCGAGATACCTTTATATCCCCGGCTTCTGACGTGAGCCTTACGTTGCAGAATACTGAGTGTTATCGGTTACAACACTGTTCACTGCACCCTCTGCGGTCCATTTGACAACTTGTTTCTCACCTGCTCTCAGCTACTCAGGCTCTCTGTAAAGGCATCATTGCCGTTATCTCCGCTTCATCGGTTTGACGTATTAAATTAAAAGAATCATACAACGTAGCCCTATGAATGTCAACAACTTTCCTGCATATTTATACCGAGTACCTTAAGCTTTAAAAAGTCATGGCCTTGAAGAGAATAGTGTTGCCGTCAATCCACACGGATACACTGTAATGGGCGCCTTCACTCACTGCCTTTTCAAAGTCGTAGGAGTACTTCCAGTCGCCGTCTCTCTCCCGGACATATTCAAAGGTCACGTCAGGCTCCGCCTCGCTCCACTCATATTCTGAAAGGTATTTATCTGCCGCCTCCTCTGATATGGTAACGTATCCCTCATACTGATAATCAGTGGGACCGGGAACCATCCTGTCATCAGAGCCAAGCCTTATCTCCTCCCACTCAGTCTCCGTGACTCCCTCAAGTCCCGGGAGCACCTTCGCGATAAACGAAGTGTCGGTCATGGGCCGGTTGACTTCTTCAGAAGCTATATTGTCCTCTCCCCTGCCCGGGCCTGTGCAGCCTGCAAGGAGTGAAAATGTCATCAATAGGGCGATGACGCTACTTATCAGTTTTCTGCTCATTTTTATTATGCCCCGTCTTTCCATGGCTTATTTCCTTTAAATATGCCAACTATTGTATCAGAAAACACCGGAATGTAATAGGCAAGATAAAAACCGGCCGCTTCAATATCTGCGGCCGGTCATCAGCTCTTTTTACGAATTAAGTTTTTTAATGATCTCAGGAAGAAGAACGTCTACCTTGTCGTTGTCCAGCTGGCAGGTGCCCGCATTGGCATGGCCGCCTCCGCCGTACTCAAGACACAGGTCTCCGATGTTGAACTTGGAAGCCTTGTTGATGATGGATTTACCGATCATAACGGCTGTGTTCTGCTTCTTGAAGCCCCAGGCCACGTGAACGGAGATCTCAGCCTCGGGATACATGGCGTAGATCATGAAACGGTTTCCTGCGTAGATCACGTCTCCCGCTGCCTTCTGATCCACAACCACAACCTTGCCTTCCATGTGCGATATCTCTTTTAACTGCTTCTTGAAGAGCTCGGCCTGCTTGTTATAGAGATCCACACGCTCCTTGACGTCGGGAAGCTCGAGAACATCCTTGATGTCATGGTTTACGCAGTAGCCAATGAGTTCCATCATAAGGTCATAGTTGGAAATCCTGAAATCATGGAATCTTCCAAGGCCTGTTCTGGCATCCATAAGGAAGTTCATAAGAACCCAATCCTTGGGATTTAAGATCTCATCCTCTGTAAAATCTGCGGAGTCGCCCTTATCAACAGCTGTCATGATCTCCTCGGAGATGCGCTCCAGAGCGTAGCCCTTTTCTTTGTAATAGTTGTAAACAACTCGGGCTGCAGACTTGGCCTGGCCCTCGATATGCCAGTTGTTGTTTTCCTTCATTGACGCGTTTCTGGTAAGCTCCGACTCGTGGTGGTCAAAGCACATGAAAACCCTGGGATCGTAGGGAAGGTTGGTGGTAATATCGTTTCCCGAAAGCTCAACCTTGCCGTCCTGCACGTCCTTGGGATGCACGAACTTAATGTCCTCAATCAAGTCACACTCCCTGAGGATCATTGCACAAACCAGACCATCAAAGTCACTACGGGTTACAAGTCTCATCTTATCGCTCATATTTGCCCCCTGATCATTTGAAAGAAGCGTCCTACGGACAGATTAAACGTGTCTTAATATAGTATATCACCAATAAATAATTGACGAAATAAAAATTATATTATCGCGGATCCAGGGCATGAAGTTCGTCGTAGATTTTGTCAAACTCATCTTCAGGAACAAATTGTTTCCTCAATCACTTCCTCTCAAATACAATCTCTCTGTCGCCTGACAGATCATCTCTGTAAACATAGCCAAGTCTGTCGAACTTTTTAATCTCCGCAGGATCTTCAATCTGATTCTCAGCCATGAAGCGAACCATTTCTCCTCTGGCCATCTTGGCATATGTTCCCTTGGTGACAAGCTTTTCTTTTACCATCTCACCAAATGTAATCGTAATATAAGTGTCGTCTTCTTTCAGATATTTCTCGATGCATTTCGAATACTCTTTTGATGCAAGATTAATGATGACCTTGGACTTATCAATCACTTCATCATAGAGTCTTGATCCCCAAAGGTCATACAGATCTTTCTTGCCTTGGATGGATGCTTTTGCCTGCATCTCCAACCTATAAGGAGTGACTCCGTCCATAGGTTTGAGCACTCCGTAAAAACCTGAAAGAATGCGAAGATGTTCCTGAACATAGTCAAAAGAGCTGTCCTCAAAAACTGCCGGAGCCATGTACTGAAATGCAATTCCTTCGTAAGAAAGGATTGCCGGTGTCAGTTTTTTTCTAAGATCCATTTCCTTTAGACGCTTGAAATTCTGCTCGGCAATTTTGTCATTACAGCCCCAGAGCTTTTGAAGATCTTCATGAGATTGCGCTCTGAGCCATTCAAGGATTTTCTCTGTCTGATCCAGAAATACAGGGAGGCCTTCATGGGCAAGAGTATCAGTGTCTGTATTCATTTTCTTGGCAGGCGATAAAATGATCTTCAATCTCAATTCTCCCGTATGCTTCAAGAACAGTGTCAGTGGAAAAATCCGGTTCCCCAAAATCCTTCCTTTGTTTCTTTGGCAATTAGTTCTGCAGCTGCAAGTCGCTCTTTATATTTTGTATTTGGCTCAATGGTCATAGTCCTGGCGTAGCCATTTTTCAAGAGAAGTTCATTGACCATAGTGCGCTTGTCATGAAGATAAACATAGCACAGCGTGCGAGCATATTCGTCCTGAGTCTCCTGATCATATTCAAGATAAACTGTGTTGTCCTCGAGAAGAGTTGTCGTATAGGCCGATGCTTCTTTTCCCTCTTCCGTATTCTCTTTTACCGTATCATCGGCGACACTCTCAGGGGTATCAATTCCGATAAGTCTCACTCTGATGTCTTGGCCATCAATGTCGACAATGATCGTGTCTCCATCAACTACCCTGACAACTTCATATGGTCCTGACAGATCCGCTGTCAGATCATTGAATGTATTTTTCGTAATCAGAACAGCGACATAGATCAATAGGAGAATTGCCACGGTAGTGACAACAGCAATCAGGTATTTAGCTGTCCTGCTTTTCTTTTTTCTTTTTCCCATTTCAAAGCCCCAGGATGGTAAAGCAGCCATGTTCTTTCAGGACAAGTTTCAGCCCGCTTGAATAATCTAAAAGCCGTCAATAATTAGGAATTTTACCTGACAAATTTCAATTTTTTGCCTTTTGGCAGGTAAAAAAACGGTTTCCTAGAATTGAAACATTTTCTATATCGTAAAAGAAGCGTTTTCCTGATATTTTGGGGCATATTTTACCTGCCATTTTGCCTTTTTTGCCAATTTGGCAGGTAATCGTCAAAAATGTTGCCGCCGGAAATGCGCCGTGGCATTCCGCAACAGATTCCGGCGAGACGTAGCAACACGCTGCAACACGCCGCAACAGGTGACAGCGAGCCGCAGCGTTGCCGCAGAAAACACGCTTTAACATGCCCCGCCCTGTGATCATTTCTCTGTAAAGCCACCGACTATATCCATGACTCCCTGGGACCAGTTGGTCTTTTCAAGGTCGATGGGGAATTCCTCGAAATCCTTGGTACAGTTATCAATCTTAAGGACCGTGCCGGCGTCAACATGAAGGGTATATTTGTACTTGCCGGCGATGAGCTTGTCGTATTCTTTCCTGGCCTCGGCGTTCTGGGCGCCGTTTCTGCCGATACCTGTCACGATACCGGTCAGACTCACATGATATCTCTTCAGGAAGCTCCTGATGTAGTCCATGGAATAGAACTTGGAGGAATAAACCCAGATATCATATCCCCTTGCAGAAAGGTAGTTAAAAAGAGCCGGTATCCCGAGATGTATTCTCTCTTTAAAAATTCCGCCAAAAGGAAAACCGGGCTTATTCTCGGAAGGTTCATCCTCATTGGCGCAAAAGACAACTTCGTCCAGGTCAAAGGTTGCTCGCTTATCACTGGATGCGCTCTCGAGCATCTTCCTGATATCCTCGGCGTGGGTCAGATTCATGATCTTAACCGGAACAGATTTGATGCCAAGCTTGTAATAGGCCGCCCATCTGTGATGGCCGTTGATGATGATATAGCCCTCGGGATGCATCTTCTCCACAATGATGGGTTCCTCGTAGTAGCTCACATCCACCCCTCTGAAATTCATAAAGGCCTTCTCGTACTCGGAAATGATCCTGTAGCTGGGCCCTATTTCAGGCTTAGAAAACTCATCATCGGGATTTGGATGAAGCTTTAAGGGCGAGAGCTTGGTGATCAGAAGACGCTGCAGAGCCCCTGCCTTTACAGGAAACGCCACACCGTTGTATTTGTCCAACTCCTTGACCAGATGATCTTCGAACCTATCTTGCATTATCTCGTTTTCCTTTCGATATTAATTATCGATTATTCAATCACTCACATTACTAGTATACGACAACTTTCGCACCCGGGCATGTTTATTCTAAGCTTCTGCAAAAAAGCTATTGACATACTACGACAGTCGTAATATATTTACTATGACAGTCGTAGTATGATTGTCGTAGTAAAATAAAGTAGTAAAATAAATCAGATAAAGGAATGTGCCATGCAGGAGATCAGCAGTGATGTCATCCGCGGTTACAACGACACCATTATCCTTTATTTCCTGGGAAAAGAGCCTTCTTACGGCTATGAGATATCCAAGAATATCCGGGCTGTATCGGAGGACAAGTACCTGATCAAAGAGACCACGCTCTACTCCGCTTTCACAAGGCTTGAGAAGAACGGCTTTATCACCTCCTTCAGTCAGGAGGCTGAGAACGGGAAGCGGCGCACCTACTACAGGATAACGGATGCAGGTCTTTCGTACTACCGGGAGAAATGCGAGGAATGGAAACTGACCAAGGATGTAATTGAAAGATTTATTTCAGACTAAATGAGAATGGGGAGTAGACACACTATGGAGACAATCAAGAATTACCTGGACACAATGTTTGCAAATATTCCTGATAACGAGGAGACCAGAAGGGCCAAGCAGGAGCTCTTTTCCATGATGGAGGACAAGTACAACGAGCTCATTTCAAGCGGGATGCCCAAGAACGAAGTTATCGGCACCATCATCACAGAGTTCGGCAACACAGATGAACTCATGGAGATACTGGGCGTAGGCAATAAGGCCAAGGGCTTTGAGGACGCGCCTGCACCTGCAGCTACCTATACACCTGATCCTTCAAGACGCCTTGTCAGCATAAATGAGGCCTACGAATATATCATGGACTCCGCATTTTGCAGATTCCTTCTGGGACTTGGCGTATTCTTCTGCATCATATCTCCCATGGGTCCTGTGCTGGGATCAGGCCTCGGAGAAGTCTGGGGACTTAAGATTTTTTCCGGGATGTTCGAGGGACTTGGCGTTTCACTTCTCTTTGTATCAGTAGCCATCGGAGTCGGACTTATCATTTTCTCAGGTGCTAAGAGCAAGGAATGGGAATTCCTGGAAAAAGAGCTGTGTGCTCTGGATCCGGATGCTGAGGACGAGGTGGAAAATGAGCTTCGCCAGAATCAGAACAGTAAGTCATCCATGCTGGCACTTGGAATTCTTTTGTGCATCGTAAGTGTGGTTCCTGTTTCACTCTTTGGGATCATCAGCTTTAGTAATTTCCTGACCGGAGCCCTGGGTCCTGCCCTTATCTTCCTTCTGTCAGGTGCCGGAGTATTCTTCATCCTGAACTGCACCAGGAAGACAGATCCTTGCGAGAAACTTCTTAAACTAAAAGAAAAGACGGCTTAACAGCCGTCTTTTTTATATCATAATTCCTTGATGAAAAATCTGTTCATTGTGGAGTGGACCACGCTTTGGGGCTTTTCTATTTCCCGGTAGCCGCTCTTTTGATAGACGTGGATGGCTTCCTGCAAGTTGTCGTGAGTTTCAAGGTATATCCTCTTGTAGCCAAACTCTCTTGCCTTATCCTCCACCAGCGAAATCAGCTTATAGCTAAATCCATTGCCCTTGGCTTCATCTGTCAGATAGAGCTTTTGTAGTTCTGCACAGTCATCCAGAAATTCCACTTCCGCAAGACCGATACCGCCTATCACTTTGTCTCTGTCATCAGTGGCGATAAAGTAGTATCTTCCGCCCTTATCCGCCAGATAAAAGTCGCTCAGGTGATAAAGGTTCTCATCGTAATAAACCGTCCCCGGTATATCAAGATGCTTTTTTCTAAGATTGTCTCGTATGATCTCTGCAAGTACGGTGTCGTCAGCAGGTGTGATCTCTCTGATATTCAGCCTGCGCTCTCTGCCTTCCCCTGTCATGGTTCCCCCAAAACTCAAACAATTTCTATCTATTATTGCGCAACCTTGATAAAAATGATATTTCCCACGGTTTTATCCTCATGACTGATGGCAAAACGAATTATTCCCGTGTCGTAACGTTTCTCAAAAAAGCTGTATGGTACGCCGTCTATCTCTACGTCCTCTTTGTCTGCTCTCTCAAGACGCCCCAGAGCCTTTTCCACATCGTCCTTGGTGGAATAAGCAAGGGATATTCCCTTGGCCATAGAGATTGTAACCGATTCGGGATGCTGCCAGCCGTTTAAGGTAACCATAAACAGATTGAGCTCTGCATCGGTGATCTTAACATCCTCGGAGGTTGTGTTCTCATATCCGAATATAACGCTATAGCTGCTGATTCCTCTGTAATCGGTGTAGAAATTGTAATAATCCCCGGGCTTAACAACCGTTGTCTCATCGTAGTACTTGGGATCCGGCACAAAGCCCAGCGCTGTAATGTCATCGACGGTGCCGCCAAGAGAAATTGCCTTGTTGCCAATTGCAAACATATAATCCTCGGGATCATCCGAAAGAGTCTTACGCACTGCCCTTGGGCCGCCGGTTATAGCATCTGATAAAAACTGATCTCTCCTGCAGTCCTTGATACGACTCTCCAGCTGAGAAAAATCAGTCCTAAGGCTGGTCTCATTGGAGGATGCATGCGGAGCAATGCAGTACATGATCACCTCTTTTACAGTGTTGTCCCTGGAATCAAAGATGATTGTCATCTCGCTTCCGTTGTACATCTCACCAATACCGCACAGCGGATACTTGACCTCAGAATTCCCTATGTCAAGGTCATCATCTGAGACGCCGCCATTTCGGAGTGCATCATAAACATCATTCTCTGATGTTCCAAGCTTAATGTCTCCCGGAAGGATCAGCTCTATATCCTCAAGCTCGCTAAAATACAGCCTTGGGACAGTGCCGTTTTCTATGGCAGATGAGCAATTGGTAAATCCATAAACTCCAAGAGTTATAAATTTGCCTCTTCTTGTAAAGGTAATATCCGTTTTATTGGAATCAATCTTGGTGCCCTTTGACCCTTTGTCAACCATCCATCCCTTGTCAAGAAGAGCCGCCACTGAAATGGGCATCATATAGGTATCGCCATCCAGTGAAACAATGCCGCTGTCAGCTCTTACTCCCAGCTCCTCCGGCGTGATATAGCCCTTTATGTACTCAGGGATCTTGTCATCTGCCGGTTCTTTCTTGTTCGGATTGAGATTGGTATAGTAAGAAGCCACGGTATCAATTGCAAGCTCCAGATCAAAATCCATCGTATAGGGACCTGTGTAGTATTCAGCAGCTGCCACAAAGTATTCATGGGAGCACATTCTCTGATTGATGTCGCCTGCGCGGCCAAAGCCGCCCTTGGACACCCAGGTCATATAGTAGCGTAAGTAGTTGTCTCCAAGCTCATCCCAGCTGCTATATCGTTCCTGTATCATCCTGCCGATAGGAACGGCATACTCAAGATATTCATCGAGTTCCAGATAGCCTGTGCAATAGGCAAGTCCAAGAACCTGTTCTGCTCTTGAAAGATCCCAGGCATCGTCATCATCATATCCGTTATCCGCAGCAAGCCCAGTTACCACTTCAATAGCTGAATCTCTGTCTGTTACTGACCAGCCTGCCTTAAGGCCCTGAACCAGAACATCAATATTGGAATCATCTCTTTCCATTCCGCCTATGGTCGTCAGGTCAAGCTCGTTGGCGTCTGTCTGTATCGCATAGGTAGCGCAGAGCCAGCGGATCAGATCAGGGCTTGTATTGGCGTAGGTGGCATCAGCGAAAGTGGTGTCCACTTCAAATTCTGTAGGGTTTTTAGAGGAACGAAAAGCGCGCTTATTGGGTTTAATGCTGTCTACTTCCTCGTCCTCGTCATTGCTTTCATCATAGTCTTCTTCCATGGTCTCCTCTGAATCTCCGGAGTCCATGCCGCAGCCTGCAACACCTGTCATAAGGGTAGCCAGAAGACCTGCTGCGATCATTCTTTTAAAAAACCTGTACTTCACAATATAAAACACCTTTCCAAACTGTAACTCAATACGTGAATTATAATAATCCACGTATTCAAGCGTCAAGTCATCCTTGCTCATGACCATCAGGAATCCGTTTCAACCATGAAAAAAGCCCACTAACGCGGGCTTTTTCTGTATCCTTATTCATCTGTGAATGGTATCTTTGTACTTCCGGGCTCACTTCTCAAAGAGAAATCTCTCTGGCAGTGTCACGTTAAAGTCCTTGGCCAGGTGTCTGAAGTCATCGGGGGTGATGGTCTGTCTCTTGGCTCCTGTCATGGAGAGGGTCTTAACAAGGATCTCAGCGGACTTCTCCACGGTGTGCATAAGGCCGAAGGTGAGATCAAAGTCCTCTCCTGCAGCGAACATGCCGTGATGTGCCCAGATGGCCACATCATATTTCTCCATGAGCTTACTGGTCTCAACGGCAATCTCTCTTCCGCCGGGAACCATCCAGGGCACAACGCCGATTCCGTCAGGGAATACAACGGGGCACTCTGTTGCCATCTCCCAGAGCTCTCTTGTGAAGGCCTCGTCTGTGAGGGGCAGCACAAAGGTAAGAGCTATGGTGTTGGTAGTGTGAGCATGGTAGATCACCCTGTACCTTCCGTCTGTAAGTCTCTTTTTAACCTCGTGATTCATAAGATGTGAAGGAAGCTCCGAGGTGGGGCGTCCGCCGTTTACAAGGCCCCAGACAATGCGATACTTCTCTCCCGCAGCGTCGATCTCCACGATGCACATGCTATCCTCGGGATCAATGATGACCTTTCTGAAGAACTTACCTGAGCCTGTAACCATAAAGAACTCGCCGGCAAGCCCCGGAACTGTGGTTCCGATCTCTTTCCACTCGCCCTCCTTAAAGTCCTCTCTTACAGACTCAACCTCTTCTGTCTTAATTCTGTATGAAAGGTTTCCTCCGTTTCTCTCGTGCCAGCCCTGTTCCCAGCCGTCGTTGGCCATACGGATAAATCCCTTTGTAAACTCTGCATCTAAAACTCTCATAACCTGATCTCCATTCCTGTTTCCTATATTAATTTCTCTTTGAAAGAACATCTCTTTCATATCTTCTGACTTCTTCAAGCCACTGTCCGTCCGCAGGGGCGCCGCATCTTGAGCAGTACTCGTTCCAGACCTCACCAAATGGCATGGTCTTGAGCTCCTCCTGTTTGATCAGAAGTCCTGTGAAATCGCCCTTATCCTGAAGGTCCTTGAGTTCCTCATTGGGACTTAAGAGCGCATTCAAAAGAGCTTTCTCTGTATTTCTGTAACCGGCTGCCCAGGCACCTATCCTGTTGATGGAGGCATCGAAGTAGTCAAGCGCCATGAATACTCTGCCCTCAAGTCCTCCGCAGCGAACTATCTCCTTAGCAATCTCTTTGGTCTCATCATCAAAGAGCACAACGTGGTCTGAATCCCAGCGCACAGGCCGTGTGATGTGAAGTGCGATATTGGGGAAGAAGGACAAAAGCGCAGGGATCTTGTCGCTTACAACCTCTGTGGGATGGTAGTGGCCGTTATCCATAAGAGGGATACACTTATCTGAGTGTGTTGCCGCAAAAGTAAGGGTAAACTCAGCGCTTCCCACGGTGTAGGACTCAACACCGATACCAAATACCTTGGACTCTACGCAAGGTTTAACCTTGTTAAAGTCAAAGGGCTCTGAGAGGATCTGCTCGATGGAATCCTTGTAGCGGTCCCTGGGGCCTTTTCTGTCTGCGGGAACATCCTTAAAGCCGTCTCCTGTCCAGATGTTCATTACACAGGTTTCACCAAGCTCCTCAGCCAGATAGTTGGAAATGCGGATGCAGGCCTTGCCATGCTCGATCCAGAATTTTCTGGTGTCCTCATTGGGAGAAGCCAGGGTCAGGGGATCGCATTTGGGATGTGAAAAGAAAGTGGGATTAAAGTCACAGCCTATCTTTCTCTCCTTGCAGAAGTCCACCCACTTCTTAAAGTGCTTGGGCTCAAGCTTGTCTCTGTCTACCCAGCCGCCGTTCTCATCGTCAAAGATCGCATAGCTGGCGTGAAGGTTTAACTTGGCTCTTCCGGGGATGAGCTTTAAAACCTCATCGATGTCTGCCATAAGCTCCTCGGGAGTTCTGGCTCTTCCCGGGTAATTACCTGTGGTCTGGATGCCGCCTGTAAGTGGCTTACTCGGGTCTGTATCAAAGCCTCTTACATCATCCCCCTGCCAGCAGTGAAGTGCAATCTCGGCATTCTTAAGTCTCTCGATTGCTTTCTCGGTGTCAACGCCGATTGCGGCATAACTTTTTTTCGCTTCCTCGTAACTCATTTGTAATCCCTCCGTATCTTGAATTTATTCATAGGTCTTTATGTCAAAGCTCTTAAAGACGCAGTCTCTTGCTTCCTGCAGGTCTTTAAAGATTCCTGCGCTTATCATCTGTAGCATGAGGTTTCCTATGGCGGTTCCCTCGATGGGGCCTGCATATACCGGAAGCCCCGTGGCTTTGGCAGTCAATTCATTGAGATATTCATCCTGACATCCGCCTCCGATGATGTTGATGCCTGTGATGTTCCTGCCCGTAATCTCTCTTAACTTAACTATCGTGTCTGCGTAGCACCCGGCAAGGCCCTTGTACACGCACTGCATTATCTCTCCGACGCTCTCGGGAACAGGCTGACCGTGAGTTCTGCAGTGATCCTTTATGGCATCGATCATGCTGACGGGAGAAAGAAAACTCTCATCATTAACATCTATGGCGGCGCCAAAGCTTTCGCAGCTCCTTGCCTCCCCGATCAGATCCGGGAAGCTGTAGGTCTTTCCCGCAGCATACTTACTCTTTCTGCCCTCCACATATTCGCTGCCGTTTAGCTCTCGCCTTACGGACTGGATGATCCAAAGTCCCATGATGTTCTTTAAAAATCTGTATCTGTAATAGGCACCGCCCTCATTGGTGAGATTCTCATCCCGTGCTTCGGGCGTGGTTATGGGCTCAGGTGATTCGATTCCCAGAAGGCTCCAGGTCCCGCTTGACAAGTAGACAGAGGATTCATCCCTTGCAGGAACAGACAAAAAAGCTGATCCCGTATCGTGGGTTGCAGGCAAAATCACCGTTGCGTTAAAGCCTGCCTCACCGGCTATGTCTTCTCTAAGCTCTCCCACTACTGTTCCCGGAAGTGACAGCTCCTTAAAGAGCTTCTCAGGAAATCCCAGCCTGTTTATAAGCTCCTTGTCCCATTTCTTTTCCCGGGCATTTACCAGGTTGGTACTGGTGGCGTTGGTGTACTCCTGCTTCTTGACCCCCGTGAGCCTAAAGCCCAGATAATCCGGGAGCATCAAAAGGCTCTCAGCCCTCTCCAGGTCTTCCGGTGCCTGATCTTTAAGTGCCATCAGCTGGTAGATAGTGTTAAAGGGCTGCTTCTGGATCCCGGTTCTCTCATACAGCTCTTTTTCCGGTATCAGGTCAAAGACCTTTTCATCCATGCCCCTGGTGCGGTCATCCCTGTAGGCCACCGCATTTCCGATGAGGTTGTCATCCTTGTCAAGGAGCACGAAATCCACCGCCCAGGTGTCGATCCCGATGGTCTTAGGGATCATGTTCGCATTCTTGCAGGCCTTAAGGCCCTCAATGACGCCCCTCCAGAGATTGTCCATGTCCCAGCACAGATGGCCGCCCGTCTGAATCTGCCTGTTCTCAAAGCGGTACATCTCCTTAAGGCACATTTTGCCGTCTTCCATCCAGCTGATCATGTGTCTTCCGCTGGATGCCCCAATGTCAATTGCTAAAAAATACTCTCTCATATTTAACCCTCAATACAAATGCTCTTAATGATGCTATAATAGTACCCGTAGCCCCCTTCGGGCTAGAACGGAATCTGTACCAAAATGGGACCTTATTTGACATTAATTTGGAGCACCTTATGAGAAAAGAAATTCTGGAGCACCTCTACAGGATAACCGAGGAGGAGGAACAGCTCCTGACGGGAAGAAATACCATAACCAAGGACCTCTACACCTCAGAGGATGATTTTGTGGTGGACAGCAGCAAGCTCCTTGAGCAGGGCAAGCTCATCGCGATCCGCCCCCACACCCGCTTTGCCCATTTCCCGGAGCACAGGCACAACTACATCGAGATGGTTGCTATGCTTCAGGGCAGCATCACCACAAGGATCGTGGGAGGCGACACCATCACCCTGACAGAGGGGGATATCCTTCTTATGAACCGCCACGCAAGGCACGAGATCATGCCCTGCGGCAAGGATGACCTGGCCCTCAACTTCATAATCCTCCCGGAGTTCTTCTCAAGAGAGAGCGCCAGCTATGACAGGGACAACATCTTAAGGGACTTTATCATCTCCTCCCTCTCTGAGAAAAAGAGATACAGCGACTACCTGCTCTATCACGCAGCAGGGGTCATAACCGTCGAGAATCTCTTAGAGAACCTCATCTGGACGCTGATCTATCACTCCAACGACATGAACCTGCCAATCCTATCCACCATGGATCTGCTCCTCATGAACCTGGCAGCGCTCTCTGCCGACACCTTAAAGGACATGCGCTCCAAGGGACAGAACGTCACCATCGCAGCCCTTGAGTACATTGACCACAATTACAGGCGCGGGACTTTGGAGGAGCTGGCATCCCAGACAGGCTACTCCACCGCCTATTTGAGCAGGCTTCTAAAGAGCTTCACCGGCAACAATTTCAAGCAGCTCCTGCAGCAGCGAAAGCTCCAGCAGGCCGCATATTATCTGGAGAACACCACCATGACCACCGAGCACATCATTGAAGAGATCGGGTACGAGAACAGCTCCTACTTCTACAAACTGTTTGCTCAGAAATATGGGTGTTCCCCTCGGGAATATAGAATGCTATGATAATTTAGTGTATTAAAAATACTAGGAGGGTTTCACAAAATGGAAAGGTATGCATGGAAAGGTAAGATTTTAAAGGGGAAAAAGGCTGAATACATCAAGCGCCACAACGAGATATGGCCTGAGATGGTAGAGGTCTTAAAGAATGCAGGAATCTGCAACTACAGCATTTTCCTCTACGAGCTTGATGACCCTGAGTTTGACGGGGATGTCTTTGGTTACTATGAGTGCGAAAAAGGCATCGAGTACGCCGGTAAGTACCAGGCTGAAAGCGAAGTCGTTGCAAGATGGGATGAGCACATGAAGGGCATCCTCATCCTTGAAAAAGACGAAAAGACCGGCGCCCAGAAACAAATGGCACAGGTCTTCCGCCTGGATTAGGATATGCTGTTTTTATAGTTCTCAAAAAAGATTGTGGCAAAAAATTTTTTCAAAGTTAATCCGACAGCTTCATTCCGGTGGTAAATGCAAAGGGAAACATGAATATCCTCTCTGTTCCCGAATCAAATTCCACCGTAAATTTGGTAGGAATCTCATCATCATCCCAGGATACGTCAGTGATTGTTCCCTCGCCGTATTTTACCTGAGTCACTCTGTCTCCTATCACAAGGTTCTCCGGAACATCTTCTCCCCCTGTCACGGTCTTCTTTTTCTTAAGAAGCATTGTTGGCTTAAGAAGGGCGTTTTCTTTCTTACGCTTCTTGCTCTCTTTTCCGGATTCTTTCTTTAGCTCTTTTGCCGAAGGATCAATTTCCGAAACGAACACTGAGCCTCTGTCTGAGTACCTCAGAATGTTCAGTCTGTCCCTGGCCCTGGTGATACCGACGTAAAAGAGTCTTCGCTCCTCTTCATAGTCTCTCTTCTCCTTGGGGGATGCTGTCTTGTAGCTGATGATCTTGCCGGGGAACACGCCGTTTATCACATCCATAAGATAAACGGTGTCGTATTCCAGTCCCTTGCTGGAGTGGATCGTTGAGAGGATCAGCTTACTCCTGTAGTCTGTTTCACCCTCGGTGAGGATGGTCCTGAGTTCCTCAAGCCTGCCCAGAAATCCCTTTATGGTGGGCTCGTTCACCGCAAGCATCTTCAGGATAAAGAGCTTGTTGTCATCCATGTTGTTGTCTCTTAAATAATCCCCGTAGCCCATAAACTTATCTATCCTGTTTATGGCCTTGTAGGTGCTCTCCGCAGCCATGTTCCTAAAGTGGGTCCGAAGAGCCCTCACATTTCCCAGAACTCTCTTGTTCATGTCCACATACTCGGCAGCGTCCAGGATGCCGATATGTCTCTGGTCTGCGATGCGGCACATTTCCTCGGCATCGGGCTTTCTGAGGAACGTCTGAAACTTAAAGTAGATCCTCATGAACAGCTCGGGATCAGCGGGATTAAAGCTAAACTGCAGGATATTTACAACATCTGCCACCACTCTGTGGGTGAAGAACGCCATGTCGGCGCTCTTTATCCTGTAGGGCACATTCTCTCTGATGAGAAGATCCACCAGAGGCAGTATGCTCTCGTTGTCCCTGTAGAGCACCGCTGTCTGGGTCTTTACATCCTGTGCCATCTGCAAAAGATATTTATACTGACCTTCACGGCTTGAAAGAGATATAAAGTTTATATCGCTCTCCGCATCTCTTGTGGCACGCATGTGTTTTTCGTGACGGCTGAAGTTCTTCTGGATGAATTTATCCGCGGTCTCAACGATCCTGGCATTGGACCTGTAGTTCTTGTCCATGATAAGGACCCTTGCTCCGGGATGGTCCTTTTCAAAGTTAAGAAGGGCCTCGGGATAGGCTGCCCTGAAGCCGTAAATACTCTGATCCTCATCTCCCACCATGAACAGGTTTCCGTTATCTCCCGATAAAAGAGCTATGATCATGTGCTGGATCTTGGAGGTATCCTGGGCTTCGTCCACACAGATATAGCGATACCGGTCCCTGTAAAAAGCCAGCAGCTCTTTGGACCCCTTGAGCATCCTGTAGGCATAGATCATCTGATCGTCGTAGTCCATAAGGCTTCTGGCCTTAAGCTCCCTGTTGTAGCTCTCATACATCGCAAGAAGATCAAGCCCCTCATCCTCTCCGAGGGTCTTGATCTCGTCGGTATCCAGCATCATATTCTTGCAGTAGGTGATAAGTGTCCTAACGGACTTAATGTCACTCTCCGTGGGATACTCCTCCGTGACCCTTACGTAGATGTCAGTGAGGATCTTGCCTGATATTTTCTCGTCTGTTATCAGTTCAAAGGAGGTCTTTCCGATGAGCCTTCCGTAGTGGCTTATGATCTTGGCGCAGATGCCGTTAATGGTCCTGAACTCCAGCCTGTCTGAGATGTCCTCCCCGAAGAGATTAGCAAAGCGCTCCGCCATATCCCTTGTGGCCGCCACCGTGTAGGTGAGGGTCAGGATGTTTCCGGGATCTATCCCCTTTACATAGAGCATGTAACCAAGCCTGTTTACAAGGACCGTAGTCTTGCCGCTTCCCGGCACCGCCAGGAGGAGCACCGGACCCTCTGTGGTCCTGACTGCCTCTACCTGCTGCGGGTTAAGGGTTCTTCCGTATTTATCCAAAAACTCTTTGTCTGTCATTAGTATTAATTGCCTGTTTCTCTTTCATATTCCGCATTGCTGCGTTGTTTTGACATAACGATTATATGGACAAACCCGGAATAAATCAAACAAATGTTTTATATTCTCAAAAAAGCTCTTCTCTTAAAAGATCCATCCCTATGACCTGCCCCGACAGCCTTGATTTCTCGGCAGCATAGGCCATAAGGTGGCTCTCCACCGACTTATCTATCGAGGAGAGATTTTCTGAATCCTTGCCTGCTATCATGTTGTAGAAATCAACAGACAGCCCATAGTCTCCGCCTCCGTGGAAGCCCTCTTTGCTCTGAACGTTGATGATGCGGCTCTCTCCCTCATACAGGGCATTGGATGAGTAGCGTGTCACCCTTATGGTGTTGTCGTAATCATCTCCGCAGATCTCTCCGTCCTCGCACATGATCTTGACGGTCCTGTGCATCTTGTTGGTGAGGCCGCTTAAATGAAAGCTCACCGTCACGCCATTTTCAAACAGAATATTTGTAACCTGATTGTCGCAGACGTTGTTGTCACACTTGTAGACGCATCTGCCGTAGGGGCTTTCCTTTAGAGCTTCAAGAAGTCCCTCACTACTCTGATCGGCGCTTACCACCTCTGCGGGCCATCCGCCCCTGACGGGAAGATAAGCCTTGGCGGCATCAAATCTGCAGCTGTCTGAAACAGGGCAATTACAGCACCTCTCCCCGCTGCCCTCGGGGGCGTTTTCCCTGCGGAAGTAAGTGAGGTTCCCAAAGGATGATATTTCTTTTGCCCTGCTACCTGTGAGCCACACCAGGATATCCATATCGTGACAGGACTTTTGCATGATGATGGGGCTTGAAGTGTCGCTGTTTCTCCAGTTGCCCCTTACAAAGGAATGGGCCATGTGGAAGTTTCCGATGTTCTCGGCATGCTGGATGGTAACTACCCTGCCAAGCTCCCCGGAATCAATTATCTCTTTTATCTGCCCAAAGAAATTGGTGTACCGGAGCACATGGCACACCAGCACTCTGCGTCCACTCTCCCCGGCCTTTTTTAGGATCCCTGCGCATTCTCTGATGTCAGGGGATATGGGCTTTTCAAGGAGCAGGTCATATCCAAGCTCAAGGCACTTGATGGTCTGTGCGTAATGATCCCTGTCCATGGTGGCGATTATGACGCCGTCAAGAGAAAGTCCTGCCGATGCAAAGCTCTCAAAATCAGAAAACAGCATATCATCCGGCGTCTCAAACCTCTCCCCGGCCCTCTTTAGCTTATCTGTATTTGTATCCACAACAGCGGCGATCGCGGCTCCCATCTTGTCCTTTAGATATCCCGCATAGATGCTGCCTCTCTGCCCCGCTCCTATAAGTGCGATCTTCATGTCTCCTCCTCCAACAGTTCCGGAATGTTTATCCCCGCCTTTAATAAGACGGCCCTGAACTCCTTGATATCGTTCTCATTTACGTATGTGTAATCATCGGCAATGCCCTTTACGTCCTCCCTTAAGACGATCATGGAGGTTGAGTGGAAGGGCACCTTCTTATCCATAAGAAATGCGGCCTTTCTCTGAAGGGAGGTCCGCTCCTCTTCCGGCACGGAATAGGGCTTTAGCTCCTTAAGGAGCATGTCCTGTCCCTCACCTATGGGGTAGCAATAAAACCTCCTCTGCATGGCCACGATGTTGCTGTCCCTGTCAAGGAGCAGCGAAAGCTTGGGATCGTATAGCCAGCTCTCGCTCCAAAAGCCCTTGATCTCCAGCTCCCCAAAGAAATTGTCATAAAAGGAAAGAGCCATACTCATGGACTTTTCAAGCCTCTGGGGATTGTATCCCTCTCCCCCCGGGATGTGAAAGGCAAGGAGAAGGTCCCCGGGCTTAAGCACCCTGGCGCATATGATCGTCGAAAGGGTCTTGCCCGTGGCTGAGATGATCCCGCAGGGGTTTATGTAATTGCCGGTCACGGTCTTGTCCGTGACAGTAAGGGTGGTGGCAAAAGAGCTTTCAACCTCCCCCACTTTGTCGGCAGGGATCACCTGGCCCTCGTTATCAACCCGGTAGCCTTCCCCATATATGCCCGTCACCTTGCCTGTCACCATATCCCTGTATAGTGAAAAAGGGTCATTGAAGGTGTAGGGAGTAAAATAGAACCTGTCGAACAGGAATATGGTGCCTGTGTAAAAATTCTTATCCCAGGAAAAGTCGGTAACCTCGCAGTTCCCGGTCCTTTCGTATTTCTCAAGAAGCGGAGCCATGATCTTGTGAGGCATGGGCTCATAAATCTCCGCAGGGACCTTTCTCCTGATAAGATCCTTTCTCCCCTCCGGAATACAGGAAAGGAGCAGCACGAACTTTCTGCAGTCGGGAAACTCCGATTCATATTCAAAGTCAAAGTTCTGGTAGAACCATCCGTCGATTCCCTTCTTGTAGCGGCACAGATCCCACCTGAGGAACTTATAGAGTTCAAGGAGCTGTGGGTTTCCTTCAACCTCATCAAGGGCGCCGTAGATTCTTTTGACCTTGTCCTCTTGAAGGCTGTACCTGCCAAGGAGGCCCGCGAGAAATTCCCTGTCAAGGAGGATAGGGCTCTCATCCTTGTGGGCCTGCCTTTCATATAGCGAGTACGCCTCTTCTATCTCTTCAAAGCCCTTCGGGGCCTTTAAATATTCAAGCATTAACTGTCTCCTTCGCCCTCTCAACTATTGCTGTAAGCTCATCCACGCAGTCTTCCATGCTCCTAAGCAGAGCAAACTGATTCCGCGCCCTGTCAAGGTTGTGGCCTTCCCTGTGGATCTTAAAGTATTTATCACCCTCAAGGTAATCCGTAAGAAATCTCATGCCGCACTCTGCGGTCATGTTCCAGGCTCCGTACACAAGCTCATCGATTTCCTCATCGGTAAGGCCACCGCCTGCGCCCTCAAGAAAGCCGTTTACATAGGCTTCAAACAGCTCAAGATCTATTCCCACAAGAGAAAGATCCCTCTCATCCTCAGAAGCGGTGTTGGCTCCAAACCTTATGGAATCTCCAAAGTCATGTATTGAGAGCCCCGGCATCACCGTATCAAGATCGATTATGGTCATGCCCTTTCCTGTTGCGGCATCCATCATGATATTGTTGAGTTTGGTGTCATTGTGGGTAACCCTTAAAGGAAGCCTGTTCTCTTCAAGAAGTCTTCTGCCCCTCCAAAGCTTGTCCTTCCTGTCCCTTAGAAAGTCAATTTCGGGAAGTACCTCTTTTACCCTTCCTGCCACATCCTCCCTCACTGCCTTTTCAAAAGCTTCATAGCGCTTTGGGGTATTGTGAAAATCAGGAATCGTCTCATAGAGCTCTCCCGCATCAAAATCTGACAAGAGTCTTTGGAAATTTCCAAAGGCCACAGCGCTCTCGTAAAACTCCTCAGGGGTATCTGCCTTTTCAAGACAGACGGCATCTCTTATAAAGAGATACATCCTGAAGGCATCTCCCTTTTCATCTTGGTAGTAGAGCCTTCCGTCAGTGGTCTTTATAACTGTAAGAGCCTCCCTGAGCTCATCACCGCTTCTTTCTCTGATGCTCTTTTTAAGGTGCTCGGTGATCTTGTATATATTGCTCATGAGCTCCTCGGGTTTTTTGAAGATACTCGTATTTATCCTCTGCAAAATGTATTTATCCCTATCGGTCTCAACCAGATAGGTGTCATTTATATGTCCATTCCCGTGTCTTTGGATATTTAATATCCTCTGATCCGGGATAAATTTCGAAACCATGTCTGTCAGCATTGCCTTTTCCTCTCCGCGCATTTACTCTCTGCGTCAATTAAGTCTTATGAAAAGCGGACAATAATCATATTGTCCGCTGTCTCTCAAAGAGGATCACAGGATCCTCTCCCTGTTCAATCCATATTTTCTCTCCCTGTCCCTGAATCACCTCTCCGTTTCTGAGCCACTTACCCTTAGGGATAAAGACATATCTTCCGCTCTTTCCCTTTTCATAAACCGGGGCAACCAATATTCTGTCCCCCAGCATGAACTGATCGATCACTTGGTCTGCGCCTTCGTCCGGGAACTCATAGGCCATGTATCTGATGACAGGCTCTCCGCTTGTACCGGCATCCCGCACCAGCTCCTGAATGTAGCCGATATATTTCTCCCTCAGCTCCAAAGCGTCCATCACCTTCTTAAAGCTCTCTTTGGTGAGAAGCCTGTAGGGCGCCGCAGAAAACTGCATAGCCGGCATAAGGGCCGCAATCTGGGCATGTCTCACAAAGAGTTCCTCATCAAACCTTCCGTTTAAGGCCTCGGTGAAGTTGGCATATTCTCCGCCTCCGATCATATCGGGGCAGCTGAAGGGATGCCCCGTAATGCCCTGAAGAAGTGTGTCCTGTATAAGTCCTCCCACTCCGTCGCTTGTCCAGGAATGCTGCTTGTCACAGAGCCTCTGCAAAAGAGCTGCTCCCCCTTCGCCGTAGGTAACTCTGAACTCATTAAACCTGTACTGCTTCCCGAAGCTGCTCCAGCACCGGGACTGCTCATTGGGAGTGGTATTTCCGAAAGTCACATTGTCATCTCTGTAAAAGAAGCTGTCTCCCGCATCAAGCTTAAAGCCGTCAACGCCCATCCTTGTCAGCTCATCAAGCTGTGATTTAAGCCAGTCTGCTGCCTTGGGATTGGACATATCAAGCACTGCCGAAAAGCCGTTCCACCAGCGAAGTATATAGGCATCGCCGCTCCGGTCCTTGATCAGTATGTCTTTGGCCAGTGCATCTCTGAACATGACTGTGTCTGCACTTATGAAGGGGCAGATCCAAACCATGACCTTAAAGCCCTTGTCATGGAGTTTTTGGATCATGTCTGCGGGATTTGGGAATTTCCCTGAGTGAAAGTTCCAGTTGCCGTAGTACTCAGCCCAGCCGTCGTCTATCATAAGGACTCCGGGCGGCATGTGGTTTTCCAGAATGCCGTCGGCATATTTCAGGATGTCTTTTTCATTCTGGTTAAATAAAAGCTCGATCCAGGTATTATAGATTGGATTTTTAAACAGCTCCGGGTCCGGAGTCCCCTCTTTAAAAGGGAACTCCTTCTCCATTGCTTTAAGGTATCCTGTTTTCAAGTTTCCATAGGCTCTGCTCACATAGCAGTCATCGTCAGTTTCTATGGCGCCGCCTGCAAAGGTGATCTTAAAGCCTTCTCTTTTGTATATGTATCTGCCCTTGGTGGATACAAAGAAGGGCATGGCCTGGTTGGGAGTCCTGTTGATGGTGGTGTCAACGGAGCAGTTGCTGCTTCCGGAGAAGGGCATCCTGGTTCCGTCCTTGACGCATCCTCCAAACCAGTATTCATCTTTTAGGCATTCAAATTTCATCAGTTACCTTTCTTGGATGCAATAAACTCGTCGTACTGTCTCTGAACCTCGGCAACATACTCATCGATTCCTGCTGCCTTAAGCTTGGCAACTGCCGCATCATAGTTGTCCTCAAAGCTGACAAATCCGCTTCTGAGTGGTGCGAAATCTGATGCTGTAACCTCAGTGATGGCTGTCTCGATCTCAACCACGTTCTCGTTGTTAAAGATAAAGCCCTGAGCTGCTGAAACCTTGGCATCGTCATCCCAATGCTCGTAGGTCTCGATGTACTCATCGCTTACGCTCTTATCAAAGAGCTGGTAATTCTGGTTTCTGAACATCCACTCATAGAAGAAATCCTCCTGAGTGAGCTTCTCAACTCTTCCGTCAACCATCTGGTAATCAACGCCCTCAACGCCGTAGATCGCAAATCTGTAGTTCTCGGGAGATGAATAGATCCAGTTGATGAACTTCATGGCGCCTTCCTTGTTCTTGGCTGAATAAGGGATGCACAGTACTTCGCCGCCTGAGGTTGAAATGTACTTGTCCTTCTCGGGTGAGAGGATGTAGGTCTTAAGCTCTGCTTCGGGAGCGTTCTGCTGAACGGCGTTGATGATCTCTCTGTCCTTGCCTATTGAAGCCTCAACCCAGAGATAAAGGCCTGTCTGCATACGGGCATCCTTCTCGTTGTACTGGGTTGTAAGTTCATCGGCATAGAGGCCGTTTTTGTACATCTGCTCATTGAACTTGGCTACTTCCTTGAATTCCTCTGTCTCGTAGTAGCTCTCGATCTTGCCTGTGGACTCGTTGAGAACTGTAAATACGTCTGTTCCAACCCAGGTGAGCTGGTCGTCCTGATAGTATCTGGTCAGGGGCTTAAAGATAATGTCAGCCGGTCCCTTCATTTCAGGGAACTGTTCTTTTGCCTTGGTTGCAAATTCCATAAGGTCGTCGGGAGTCTCGATGTTGTCCATTCCGACTGCCTCAAGGATATCTTGTCTTACACATACCAGCTGGTAGATGCCTGAGCTGGGGCCGTAGGCTGAAGGAATGCCGTAGATCTGTCCGTCAACCAGAGCACCCTGAATGTGGGACATGGGAAGGACCTTGAGCATGTCCTGACCGTACTCCTGGATCAGCTCATCAAGGGGCTGAGCCTGCTTTTTGTTTACGATAAGTGACAGGTTGGCGAGACCATCCCAGTAAAGGTCGATGTTCTCGTTGGCTGCAAGCATGATCTCTTTCTTGGTCCAGTACTGATCCCAGGGAACGAAGACCATGTCTACCTTAAGTCCGATGTCGTTGTAGAGCTTCTCTGCAAATTCGTTCTGCAAAAACTGTGAGAATCTCTCTGTCTCATCGCCGGGATAATAGATTGTTATTGTTCCTGCATCCTGCACAGCGCCCAGAACCGCTGCGTCCTGGCCGACAGCGCCTCCGGCATTAGCTGTTTCTTTTGCCGCGTTTCCGCATCCTGCCAGTACAGATGCACCAAGCACCATACTCATAAGAACGCTCAATACTCTTTTCTTCATTTGTAATCCTCCTGTTTGTTTACTCTTTAACTGCTCCGGTCATGACCCCGTTTACGAAATATTTCTGTATAAATGGATAAGCAAAAATGATGGGTCCAATTGTCAGGATCGTGACAGCCATCTTGACCGTCTCCGAAGGGAGGGCTATGTTGGCTGCTGCGCCCGAGGGCACACGACCCGAACTGATGGCATTTACGTTTGACAGTATGTTGTATAGGAAGTATTGAAGTGGCCACAGCTTCTTATCCGACACAAACATAAGTGCATTCCACCAGTCGTTCCAGAACTGAAGCGCATACATGAGTCCCACTGTGAGAAGCGGAGTTTTGCTCAGAGGCATGGCGATCTTTAAGTAGATCTGGAAGTAATTGGCTCCGTCTATTCTGGCAGCCTCATACAGAGACTGAGAAATAGCTTTAAAGTAGGTTCTTAAAAGGAACATGTTCCACACACTAAAGAGGGAAGGTGCTATGAGTCCCATGATGTTGTCCTTCAGGTGATAGAAGTTTACGCACATGTAGTACCAGGGAATAAGTCCCGCACCAAAAATGATGGTGAAATTGCAGATGAAGGCGATGACGTTTCTGTATTTAAGGTCTGCCACGGAAACCGCAAAGGCCAGCATACTTGTTATCAAAAGAGCCAGTCCCGTGCCCACCACTGTAACGAAGATGGTAACTCCGTAGGATCTTAATATGTCCATTCCGCTGGTTCCGAATATGTAGATGTAGGTGTCAAGGGAGAAGTCCTGCGGTATTGCGGAATATCCCTTGAGGGCGATGACCTTCTCGGAGGAGAAGGAAACGCTCAGTGTCATCAGGAGCGGGTAAAAACATACCAGTCCGATGATCCCTATGAAAATGTATGCGAATATCTTTAGTGCAAGATCGCTTTTGCTAAGCTTAATCTTCATCAGAACAGTCCCTCCCCGTCGTTGATTTTTTTGGCTACTCTGTTGGCGATGGTGACAAGGATAAGTCCCATCACTGACTGGAACAGGCCAACCGCTGTTGAGTATGAGAATCCAAGGGATCTCATGGCTGAGTATACGTAGGTGTCGATAACCGCAACTTCATCGCCGATAACAGGGTTGTTTCCGATGATACCGTAGACCATTCCGAAATCTCCGAAGAAGATCCTGCCTATGCTCATAAGTGTCAGCACCACTGCGGTGGGCCTGAGCATTGGAAGTGTCAGGTGCCTTATGAGCTGGAATCTGGTGGCTCCGTCAACCTGCGCCGCCTCAAAGAGAGATCTGTCAAATCCGGCCATGGCGCCCAGATAGATGATTGAGTTATAGCCGCTCCACTTCCAGACATTGCAGCAGATGAGGATTGTCTTCCAGTATTTGGGCTCTGCGTACCAGCGTACCTTGTCGCCTCCCATGGCTGTCAGCAGGCGGTTTACCACGCCTACGTCCGTTGCAAAGAAGCCGTATACGATGGTTCCCACAACTACCCATGACAGGAAGTAAGGGAAAAACATCATGCTCTGAGTGAACTTCTTGTAGAGCTTTCCATTTATCTCGTTGAAGAATACCGCGATACTGATGGGAAAGATCAGTCCCAGGATGATTCCCCAGAAATTGATAAACAGTGTGTTATAAATGGACTTTGGTCCCATTCCGGTTCCAAAAAAGAAATACTTGAGATTCTTAAGTCCCACGAAGGGGCTTCCGAAGATTCCGTCCACAACGTTGTAGTTGGTAAAGGCCATCCATATTCCCGCAAGCGGTATGTATGAGAACAATACCAGAAAGATCAGTCCCGGAAGACACATTGCGTACAGAACTCTGTTCTTTTTTATCTCATGAAAAAAGCCGTAACCCTTAGAGCTCTTTACATTTTCTCCACCCATATTTTTCATACCCCGATTTTTGTTTTTAAGCTGTATCAGTAGCTTGTATTTATATTACTTCATTACTCGTACAACAAATAGTCGTTTTTGTTTTTGAAAACAGACAATTTGTGGTATAATTTCGCTTGTTGATGGGAGGTTATTATGAGAGAAATAGATTCAATTCTACTGTCCCCTACCGGGGATATCCTTGAAAAGACTGTATCTCCGTGGCAGCAGACCTATACGGACGACACCATGAAGGTCATCCATGTCACAGACAGTGCCAAATCCCCTGATCTATATATGCGTTATTGTGGAATGTCCGCCTGTGAGCCCGGCCACTCCTTTGGCCCTGCCATGAGAGATCATTTCGTTATACATTACATATTCCGCGGCAAAGGGACTCTTACCATCGGTCAAAAGGAATATCACCTGGGTGCCAATCAGGGCTTTTTGTTATGTCCAAACGTGGTGTCCCATTACAAGGCTGACAATGCCGATCCCTGGGAGTACGCCTGGGTTGGCTTCCATGGGCTGAATGCCTCCACCTACTTAAACCAGGCTTCATTAAATGCTGACAATGCCGTGTTTACCTATGAGCGCGGTGACACCATCAAGACCTGTCTTGTGGAGATGGTAAATGCCTACGACAACTACAAGTACGGCACCAACTTAAGGCTTCAGTCCCTCTTATATCTGCTATTGTCGGAGCTTATAGAGGACGCCTCCGAGAAGTCTCCCAAGGAGAGGCTTCCGGTCCAGCACAGATATATCCAGAAGGCAGTGTCCTATATTCAGATGAATTACATGGAGGATGAGCTCACGGTCTCAGCCCTTGCCGATTATGTGGGGCTTGACCGCAGCTACCTATGTTCGCTCTTTAAGAAGTATCTCAGCACATCCCCTCAGACCTACATTGCCAAGTACCGCATCAACAGGGCCTGCGAGCTGCTGACCAGGACCTCCTATTCCATCGGGGAGATTTCCCACATGATAGGCTACAAGGATCCTGTTGTTTTCCAGAAATTCTTTAAAAATATAACAGGGATATCCCCGAGTAAATACAGAAAAAATTCGTAACTCAAGGTTATCCCTGTTTGTGCTGGGTTATTTAATTACCTGCTGGCGGTCTGCGCCGCTGTTGAGGGCTGCTTGCCCGCTACCGGGGCTTAGCCCGCGAGGTTGTAGCTGAGGATCTGGCCAAGATTTGTAACTCCAAGCTCTGACCAGTCTCCATCTATGTATCTGAATCCAAAACCGATATTGTCTGAAAGAGGTCTGTCCTGATTATCCAGGGCAGCCTTTTTAATTCTGACCTCGATCGTCTTATCTTCAGGATTTATGCCTGATGTGACAGAGGTCTCATCTCCTACTCCAAAGTCCCAGCTCCAATCCCCATCGGATGTGCTCTTATAGGCGAGGTTTCCGCCGTTCAGATCACCTTCAACAAGGTAATCCACGCCGCCCGGTGCAAAGGGCCATGGACTTGTCATTCCTGTAAGCTCATTGTCGTCAGCCTCAACCATGACCTGCCAGTGCTGCAGATTGTCATAGCTATAGCTTGTGGCAAAGTAGATGTACTCTTCATCATCTTTTACCCAGACGCACTGATCATCGCTTCTGTAGCAGGCTTCCACTCCGCTCCAGTCTGTAAGAGAACCGTTTTCAAAGTAGGAAGGTTCCGTGACTACAGGCTCCTCCTGCTCCGGTTCTCCCGTATTTCCGGGATCTGTCGGATCCTGCTCTCCGGTATTTCCGGGATCTGTTGGATCCTCGGGAATCTCAGGATTTTCAGGCTCCTCCACATATCCCTTGGTGAGCTTGATGTAATCAATGTCAGGTGAATAGCCCTCGTCATTGTAGATCCTTAAAATATTTACGCCTTCCTTCAGATTCAGGGCAAATCTCTTGGTTCCGAGAGTTGACCAGCCACCTGTGGAGGTGAATACTACTTCCACGATGTCCTGTCCGTTTACGTCGATGTAAGCCTTTCTTGAGGCCTCGCCGAGAACATAGGCTATCTCTGCAGTGTACTCGCCTTCCTCCTCAACCGAAATGTGATCAAGAAGAAGGCTTCCGCTCTCTCCGTCACCTGTTCCGATCCAGCCTACCATCTTTCCGCCGGAGGCCTTGTAGTTTTCTGAAATTGCTGCCTTACCTTCAAGCTTGCCGTTCTCTGCTTCGTAAAGTCCGTCTGTGCCGTCTTCTACAGGCTCAGGCTCCTGTACCTCTCCGGGACCGTAATCATCCTCGATGGGAGAGTTGTCTATTTTTCCTGCGCCCTTAACTGTAAAGGTCCCGAGGCTCAGCCATCCGCCTGCTGTCTCATTTTCATTGGCAAAGTGGAAAAGAGCTCCTCCCTCAAGAGGGTTCCTGACCTTGATGCACAGGGTATAGGTTCCGTCTCCAAGGCCATGCTTGTCGATGGTGGTCTGGAAGGTCACAGGGTTTCCGTCTGCCTTGACAGCGGGAAGATCCCAGTCGCTCTCCCATTTCTTAATAAGCTCATCGCCCTTCTTGACGCCGATCATCACGGGCCATGTGTTGTGGTCATAATAAAAAGGTGCTACGCCGTTATTTTTTATCTCAACCTTAACGGGGAGGCCTGTATTTTTTCCGATGGTATCGCTGTAGAAGGCTCTTGTGACCTGAAGGTCATAGCCAAGACCCTTGGAAGCTATCACGGCTCTGTCTCTGGTGGAGCCCTGGTAGCCCTTTATCTGGTCGCACATAAGCCAGCTGGCGTGAGATTCCTCCACGCATTTATTCCAGTCCTGGATAGGTGCCCAGTCGGGAGCGCTTGGGTTGTCCTTGAATATCTCTCCCTGAAGAGGCGGATACACCTCCCCTCCCACGCAGCCTATCTGCCAGTTATTGTCTACGCCCTGATTTTTGAGCCTTTGCATGAAGCTCCAGTCCTGGCCTCCGTTTGCCACGGAAAGTGTGGAATAGGCAAAAGAGTCATCATGATAGCCTGTACCGTATGAGGCATTATCAACACCAGGCTTGGGCTCTCTTACTATAAGGCCCGTTACATCAAAGGCGTTGTCATAGGCGCTGTATACTTCCGCATAAACCTCAGCCGGAATGCTCCAGTCGGGCTTTCCGTCGGAGGTATCTTCATCAAAAGGCCAGTTGTGCCACTCGCCCCAAAAGCCCAGCAGTCCCTCGGTGATATAGCCGATCCTGGGATCTCCGTCATATTCCTGTCCGAAGGCAGCCACAAAGTTCTGCATAGACTTTCTGAAATATACGTTGGAATAATCGGGGCAAAGTCCCCCTGCTCCCAGATCCTCCGGCTCATCGTAGGGCTTTAACTCAAGGCCGTAGTCATCTATAAGATACTGAGGAACACCTGTGTTCTCTCCGGGATAGTCGTAATAAAATCTAAGAACTGCCTGATGGCCCCTCTCTGCGATGGGCTCAAGGCGTCTTTCAAGGGCTGTCCAGTCATATACGCCCTCAGCTACCTCCACCTCATTAACCGCAATGTAGAACCACTCCATGGTATGAGGGAAGGATGTTGTTCCCGAAAAGGGGATAAGACCCTTCAAGGGGTTTGCATCAGGTGTTGCTCCCGCGGGCACTGCATGCTCCGTAACATTTAACTTAACGGGAGTTCCTGTATTGGTGCCCGGTCTGTTGCCGCCGTTTCCGGGGTGGTTGCTTCCGGAGTTGCCGGAGTTACTGTTTCCGGAGTTATTGCCGGAGTTGTTGCTTGCGGAGTCATTGCCGCCATTGTTGCCGGCTCCGCTGTTGTCGCCATTGTTTCCGCCATTGTTTCCGACGGAGGTGCTTGATCCGGGGTTTTCCGGCCTCTTCTCTCCAAGAACCTCTTGCTCATTAGCGGGCTTATCTGAGGTCTTGTCGTCTTTCTTACCGTTGTCCTTGGTGGATGCAGGCTTTTCACCGTTCTTGCCGGTATCCTTGGCAACGGTAGTATCCTTGTTGCCGGAATTCTTGTCCTGCTCTTTTTCTTTTGTTTCCGGTGTCTCTTGTGTTTCCTTGGTTTCCTGTGTTTCCTTGGTTTCTTTGGTTTCTTTCTTGTCTTGCTTCACCTGTTTTTGGTCCCCCTGTTTGCTCGCCTGTTCATTCTCTTTTTCGACGGTTGGTGACTGGGGAACAGTTGCCTCCTCGAGTATCAGACCCGAGCTGGCATTTTGAGCCTTATGTCCACAGCCTGCCAGCGTGGAAACAGCCAGCGCAAAGGCCATAAACATGCCAAATGTTTTCTTCATACAATCCCTCCATAAAAATGTACCTTCTGTAGCACCTCTATTTTAGTGCTCTTGAGGGATGTACAATATATCAATATGTTTCAAAAAACAGATGATTTGCGGGATTAGGTATCGTAATTAACCGTAATCCTCCCAAGGGTTATCTTTTTAAGAAGCTTATCGTTCTGAATCACTCCTATCCTTACTCCCTGTCAAGATCCATAAGAAGGGCACATATCAGCAGTACTACGGCTGAACCCAGGATGGTCTTCTCCCTGAAGATTCCGGAAAGATTCCCTCCGATCCCGGCGCCGATGGCAAAAACCAGAATCACCGCAAAGTAATCTCCGGCTTTCCTGATGTACTTTGAATCCTTACTTCTGAGGAACCCGGCCAAAGAAGCTACTCCGCTTCTGATGTTGCCGATGCACATGGTGCTGGCATAGACATTGCCGTGAACCTTGGTAAAGGACTGCACCTGAAGCGCGCAGGAAAATGAGATCAGGCAGTTACAGAGCATATTGTAATTCTGGGGCAAAAGAGCTGCCGCCAGCATTATTACTGCCTCTGCTAAAACTATTCCCTGTCTCCAGTGGAGCTTTCCGGTGTCCTTTAGATAGAAACGAATGTTGTCCGAGATGAAAATTCCTGCCATAAATGAGAACAGAGGAAAGAGATACATAAGTCCCTTTTGCCACAGGCCCTGCATAAGGTATGTACTCATGAGCACCACGTTGCCTGTCTGCGCATTGGCAAAGACATTGTCCCTGACCATGTAGGTATAGGCATCCTGAAATCCGCCGCTGAATGCCAGGAGCAGATTGAGGAAAAGAGCCTCTGACATCTGGTTTTGTTTGGTGATCACTCCTCTGATCCGTTTTCGAATTGTCACAGTTTCTGACCTCTCCAATTTCCTAAGAGTTGAAAAAGAGCCCGCACATCTCTGCGCAGGCTCTTTGAATTGAATTATTATGCATTTACGATCTGGCCAAAATCAGGCTTTAAGCTTGCGCCACCGATAAGGCCGCCGTCGATGTTGGGCTTTGAAAGAAGCTCAGCAGCGTTGCCGGCATTCATTGATCCGCCGTACTGGATGCGAACTGCATCAGCTGTAGCTGCATCGTAAAGCTCAGCGATGAGCTCACGGATAAGTGCGCATACTTCCTCAGCCTGATCAGATGTAGCTGTCTCGCCTGTTCCGATAGCCCAGATAGGCTCGTAAGCGATAACAAGTTCCTTAACCTGGTCAGCTGTTACACCATCAAGATCCCATGTGATCTGTCTCTTGATCCACTCCTTGTATGTGCCGGCCTTACGAAGTGTAAGGGACTCGCCACAGCAAAGGATAGGCTTAAGGCCTGAAGCGAAAGCCTTCTTAACCTTCTGATTGATAAGGATATCGTTCTCACCGAAGATATCTCTTCTCTCTGAGTGACCGATGATGATGTACTCTACACCTGCGTCCTTAAGCATAGGAGCTGAAATCTCGCCTGTGAAAGCACCCTTGTCCTCGATGTAGAAGTTCTCAGCACCAACGTGTACGTTTGTGCCCTTAACTGCCTCAACAACAGGAACGATGTCGATAGCAGGTACACAGTAAACAACGTCTACTGCGTCGTTCTTTACAAGATCTTTAAGCTCTGCGCACAGAGCAACTGCCTCGCTGGGAGTCTTGTTCATCTTCCAGTTGCCGGCAATAATACGTCTTCTTGCCATTTTAGTAATCCTCCAGTTTTTATTCATAAGGAAGTTCTGCTCTCGCACCTATGGTGCTCGCCAGAACAAAGTAGTACGCTAAGCTCGATAAAACCTCGCTAAGCGATTACTTTATGCACGGTCGTCTGCTGCGTAAACACCGGGAAGCTTCTTGCCCTCAAGGAACTCAAGAGAAGCTCCGCCACCTGTTGAGATGTGGCTCATCTTGTCAGCATAGCCAAGCTGGTTAACAGCAGCTGCACTGTCACCACCACCGATGATTGTTGTAGCCTCAGTCTCTGAAAGAGCCTCTGCTACAGCCTTGGTGCCTTCTGCAAGAACAGGGTTCTCGAATACGCCCATAGGTCCGTTCCAAACAACTGTCTTAGCTGACTTAACAGCATCTGAGTACAGCTGGATTGTCTTAGGTCCGATATCAGCGCCTTCTTTGTCTGAAGGAATCTTGTCAGCATCAACAACAGTTGTTGTGATGTTAGGATTGTCGATAGGATCAGGGAAGGAATCGATGCAAACTGTATCGATAGGAAGAAGGAGCTTCTTGCCGGCCTTCTCAGCCTTCTCCATCATCTCCTTGCAGTAGTCAACCTTGGTCTCATCAAGAAGTGACTTACCAACTTCGTATCCCTTAGCCTTAAGGAATGTGTAAGCCATACCACCACCGATGATAAGAGTATCGCACTTATCAAGCAGAGTGTTGATAACGTTGAGCTTGTCAGCAACCTTAGCGCCACCAAGAATAGCTACGAAAGGTCTTACAGG
>JAEEGF011299237.1_pt1 | contig 55262 bp, 50 predicted proteins | sample 9134171 | NCBI WGS metagenome assembly JAEEGF01 (sample SAMN16246542, study PRJNA631951) | gut metagenome | biome: gut microbiome; feature: rumen; material: AP-attached | host: Bos | place: Iran: Karaj | collected 2018-10 | reverse complement strand
TGACGTTGAATCTATAGGTCACGGTCATGCCGATGGTGCGGTCAAAGTTGTAGCAATCCTTGGTGATATTGGTGCCGATGCCGTAGGTGGTCCATCGCTCCTGGCTGGTCCTGAAGATATCGTCGGCATAGAGGTTGACCAGCAGCGCCTTGTTGAAGAAGGATTTGTTGACCCTTGCCCCGACAGTCCAATAGTGCTTGATGCTCTGGAACTCGTCATCGGTATCACTTGCGAAGCGCACACCCAGCACTGCCGTCCAGGAATGAGGAAGGACAAAGGTGTTCCTCAGTTCAAACCGCCATAGCGGCCTGTGATGGGTCAAACTAGAGCCATACTGCTTGGCATCAAAGAAGACCTTGTTGAAAGACAGTGTCAACGTGGGGCGATAAACACCGAAACGCGGTGCAGCCACCACCGAGGCAAACAAGCGCTGAGCATCGCCGTAGTTGCGTGTACACAGCAAGATGTAGCGCTTGTCCGGCTCCAACACGGGCACCCAGCACATCGTGCTCTGGCTGTAGGTGTATCGCACCTGCAGGCTCAGCCACGAGTAAATGGCCGACAACTCCAAACGGTGGTTCAGCTGCGGTCGCAGCAGCGGATTGCCACCCTCGTAGGTGTAACGGTTATCGTACTGGATGAAATTGCGCAACTGGAAATAGCTGGGGCGGTTGATGCGGCGGCTATAGTTCAGTTGCCAGTTCCACTTGTCCTTCTTCCAGGCGACGGAGGCATTGGGGAACCAGTCGTTGTAGGTGCGACTGGGTTCTTCTTCACGGATGCCTGACGAATAGTAGTCGGAGTTGATGTGCTCAAAGCGCAGTCCGGCGCCGAAGGTAAAATTGCCCAGGGTGAAGTCATACTCGGCAAAGCCCGCACTGTTATTCTCGCGGATGCGCGTGTCGGATGACAAATGGGACTGATCGTCGTTGGAATAGGTGCCGTCGGTGCGGGTAAAGGTCAACTCAGTGCCGATGCTGGCGGTACCTTTCCACAGGGGGTGACTCAGGATGAGTTTGCCGGCGGTCATCTGGTTACGCTGGCGGCTCTGGGTGAGCACATGGCGGTCATCAAGTTCATCGCTTAATTCAGTGCGTTCATCAGTATTGCGTTCATTGCGACAATACCACGTGCCGTTAAAGTCAATTGACAGCTGGCCCACCTTGCCCACATAATACATATTGACATCGTGCAACGGATTTTGTTTGCGATTGACGAGGGCATCATACAAGACGCTGCCTTCAAGTATTCCGTTATTCCATATCTGCTGCTCACCGACAACACTGCTATTCTTGATATTGACCCCGCTCAAGGTGTAAGATGCGCCCAGCGAATGGTTGTCGTTGATATCGTAATTGAAGCCTACCTGCTCATAATGCGACTTGCTGCGGTACTTGGTGTCACCCGTCTGATCAACATGCACCGTGCCATCCTCCAGGAACAAGTCATTATTGATGTTATTGTCCTCACCCATCCACGCGCTACGCCAGTAACCCTCGGCAAATAATTCCAGGCCGTGAGTGCGGTATTTCACGTTAATATCCTGATATCCGCCCCACTCGTGGTTGTTGCGCACGTTGGTGATGGTGCTGACACTGAAGCCGTCGCCTTGGGGCTTGACCGTGTAGATGCGGATAACCGAAGAAACATTCTTTTTGTATCGCGCACCTGGGCTCGTAATCACGTCAATGGACTTGATGTCGCCCGACTTGAGACGCGACAACTCGGTATTGCTCTGAATCGGGCGGTTATTAATATAGATGAGCGGCGTGCCGCTGCCAAAGATGCTCACTTGGCCGTCGCCCTTGACATCGACTCGCGGTAACTGGCCCAGCACGTCAATACCCGTACCCATGTCGCTGAGCACCGTGCCCGCGACATTGACCGTCATGCCGCCAGTGGTCATCTGGTACTGGGGGCGTTCGCCCTTGACGGTGACGCTGCCAAGGGTGTATTGGTCGGGCTGCATTTTGATGGTACCCAGGTGGGAGGCCTTGCAGTGGCGATAGACAGGGCGGTAGCCCAAGTAGGTGATGCGGGCGAGTACGCCGTTTTGGTCACATGGGATGACGAAGAGGCCGCTCTCGTTGGTCACGCCGCCGGTGATGAGGGTAGAGTCGCGCGGCGAGAGCAGGGCGACGTTGGCATAGGCCAAGGGTTGGCCCGTCTCGTCGAGCACGGTGCCCTTGTAGCGCGTCGAGGCCTTCTGCGGGCACTCGACGGCGATTTCCTTGCCCTGCACGGTCATTTTGATAGGATAGAAGCCGATCATCTGCTGGATGGCATCAGGCACAGACTTGTTCTTGACCGAAGTCGTCACCCTGAAGTCCTCCAACTCGTTATACAGAAAACTGATGTTGTATTCCCCACTCCGCTCGTTGAGCCACTTGAGCGCCTCGCTCATTGACACGTCATTGAACGTCCTCGTCACCCGCTGCCCAAAGGCAGCCGTGGCCATGCACCAGCACGCCACGATAAAAATCATGCGTCTTACCATCATTCCACCACGATTGTATTGCCCTCCTTACTGATATTCACACTCTCGAACAGGTTGAGACGCTCCAGCGCGGCATCCAGGTCCTCATTGGGCTGCCAAACGAAGTAGAAGCGCAGCGCGCGGGCGTCCTCGTTGCGGAACTCGACCTGCAAGCCGTAGTGGGGCGCGATTTGTTCCAGCATCTGGTCAAGCGGCTGGTTGTCAAAGACAATCGGCTCCACTGCTACCGCTGCTGTGTCGGCCACGCCAAGGCGAGGCCCTACGGTCGATTCGGGCTGCGGTTCAGTGGCGACAGTCTCGATGGATTCTTTGGCTTTCTCAACGGCGCTGTGTCGCACGGCATGGATGGCGGCATAGGTGAAGGCCGATAGCATAATCACGCCGAGGAAAATGGCGGCGACCTTGAGCCAGCGGCGATTTTTCACCGGGGCAAAGTGCGCTTGCTCGAAGCGTTGCCACTCGGCATCGACATCGGGCTCCGGGATGTCGGTCATCGCACGCTTGGCGGTGACGAGTTGCTCCTGCAGTTCGTCATCAAGCATGGCGGCCAACTGCTCGTCGGTGTAATTCTCAGGATGCTCGTGCATGTCGAGCAAGAGACGGATTTTATCGTTCTGTTCCATAACGTCTATTGTTTTGAGTTGTTGAAGAACTACGAATTACGCCAATTGCACTATGACCGTAAAAATCCATTAGTTTAATTCGTGAGATTCGTAGTTTAAATAACTATTATCTTATTTGTTGTTTGAGAAGTAAGTGTTGATTTTCTCCAGTGACTGTGACAAGTGGTGATGGACCGTCACGCGGCTCACACCCACGGCATCGGCGACCTGCTGACAGGTCATGTCCTGCAGGTAGCGCAGGGTGAAAATGCGGCGTGAAAGCGGCGGCAAGTGGTTGTCGATGTAATCACGCAACTCGGCAAGCATCATCGAGTCATCGGGGTCATCCACCTGGGACTCGGCTCCTGTCGAATAGAGCCTGATGAAGCGCTCCCGCATCTGCTTGTGGCGAATCACATTGATACAACTGTTGCGCACACACGTCAGCAAGAAGCCGCGGGCGTTGTCGGTGCAGATGGCCAGGCCGCCCCCGAGCAGCGAGGCGAAAACATCGCTCACGACATCGCGCGCCTCATCCTCGTCATAGAGCAGCGACACTGCCAGGCGGTACATTGCCGTGTAGTGCGTCTTGAACAGTATTTCCAATTCACTTTTTGTCATAGTCGTGGGTCAATTACACTTGATAGACGTTTCAGGCCAAGGAAATGTAAACCCGTTCCGGCTGATTTTTCAACAAAGATAGCAAAGAAACCCCAAACTCCAATGTCTAAAGTCTAAGGTCTTTTAAATACTAAGGTCTAAAAACTAAGGACTAAGGACTAAAGTCTTTTTACTACTAAGGTCTAAAAACTAAGGACTAAGGACTAAGGACTAAAAACTTTATACTACTTTTGCAGCATGAAAGGTTTTTGGCAACTGTTGAGGCGGTTTGTACCGCCCTATAAGAAATATCTGGCTCTGAACGTCGTGTTCAACCTGCTGGCCGCGTTCCTGACGCTGTTCTCGTTCGCCCTCATCATCCCCATCCTGGAGATGCTCTTCGGGCTGAATACCAACACCTACGAGTTCATGCCTTTGGGCTCGGGAAAGATTTCCGAGGTGGTGGTTAACGACTTCTACTACTATGTGCAATGCATCATCGAGCGCTATGGCCAATCGACGGCCTTGGCCTGCATTGCTGCGGCCCTGGTGGTGATGACAGCCTTGAAGACCGGCAGCGCATATCTGAGTTTCTATTTCATGATTCCCATTCGCACTGGCGTGGTACGCGACATCCGCAACCAGATTTACAACAAGATGCTCTCCCTGCCGCTCGCTTTCTTCTCCGACGAGCGCAAGGGCGACGTGATGGCGCGCATGAGCGGTGACGTGACCGAGGTCGAGAATTCCATCATGACCTCACTTGATATGCTGTTCAAAAATCCCATCATGATCCTGGCCTGTCTGGTGATGATGATTGTCATCAGTTGGCAGTTAACGCTGTTTGTTCTTGTGCTGCTACCCATTGCGGGGTGGATCATGGGGCGTGTGGGCAAGCGCCTGAAGCGTGTCTCGCTCGAGGGACAGAACCAGTGGGGCGTCATGCTCAGCAACATCGAGGAGACCATTGGCGGACTGCGCATCATCAAGGCGTTTAATGCCGAGGACAAGGCGCGCCGCCGTTTTGAGGGCGAGAATGAAACATTCCGCGCAATCCAGACACGCATGAACCGTCGCCATGTGCTTGCTCACCCCATGAGCGAATTCCTTGGCACGCTCACCATCGCCATCGTGCTCTGGTTTGGCGGCACGCTCATCCTGAACGGACACAGCAGCATCACCGCGCCCAAGTTCATCTACTACATGGTGATTTTCTATAACATCATTAACCCGGCCAAGGACCTGTCCAAAGCAGCCTACAATATCCAGCGAGGCATGGCGTCGATGGTGCGCATCGACAAGATTCTTGCCGCCGACAATCCCATCAAGAGCCCCGAGCATCCCGTTCCCATGACCGGGATGGAGCAGGGCATCCAGTACAAGGATGTGAAATTCCGCTATGGTGACGCTTGGGTAATCGATGGTGTGTCGTTGGATATAAAACGAGGACAGACCGTCGCCCTTGTGGGGCAGAGTGGCAGCGGCAAGACAACCATGGCCGACCTGCTGCCGCGCTTCTATGACGTGCAGGAAGGCTCCATCAGCATCGATGGCACCGACATCCGCCAGTTTGATATCACCGACCTGCGCAGCCTCATGGGAAACGTGAATCAGGAGGCCATCCTCTTCAACGACACTTTCTATAACAATATCACCTTCGGTGTCGAGAGTGCCACCCGCGAGCAGGTCGAGGAAGCGGCGCGCATCGCCAACGCCTACGACTTTATCATGGCCAGCGAGCAGGGCTTTGACACCAACATCGGTGACCGCGGCTGCAAACTCTCGGGCGGACAGCGCCAGCGCATCAGCATCGCCCGCGCTATCCTCAAGAATCCGCCCATCCTCATCCTCGACGAGGCCACCAGTGCGCTCGACACCGAGAGCGAACACCTCGTTCAGGACGCGCTCGACAAACTCATGCGCAACCGCACCACGCTGGTTATCGCCCACCGCTTGAGTACCATCAAGAACGCCGACCTCATCTGCGTCATGCAGGACGGGCGCATCATCGAGCGCGGAACCCACGATGACCTCATTGCCAGGGAGGGTGCCTATAAGCACCTCGTTGACATGCAATCCTTCTAGAACAACTGGAAAAAAATATAATATTGTGTAGTTTTTTAGATACCTCTTGCGTCTAAGGGGTGAACAATTAAAAAAAATGGAATTAAGCGAAACCGAATTCGGACGCATCATCCGCGAGAACAAGGGCACCATCTATACGGTGTGCTACATGTTTTCCAAGGACAAGGAGGAGGTCGATGACCTCTTTCAGGAAGCGCTCATCAAGTTGTGGCAAGGTCTGGCATCCTTCAAAGGAAACAGCGACTTGAAGACATGGATTTATAAGGTGACCTTGAACTCCTGTATTTCCATCGACCGCAAGAAAAAAAGCCGCAAGACGCAACCGCTCATGGAGGGCATTAATCTGTTTGACCAAAATGATGCCGACAACCGTCAGACCGACATGCTGCATGCCCGCATTCAGCGTCTGCAACCATTTGACCGCGCCATTGTCCTGCTTTGGCTAGAGAACATGAGTTATCAGGAAATTGCCCAAATTGTGGGCATCGATGTCAAGAACGTTTCGGTGCGCCTCTATCGAATTAAGGAACAACTTAAACAGATGAACTAAAACTACACATCAATAATATGGAAAACAATAACTATAATTTAGACGATTTCAGCGAGCTCGACAACCTGCGACAGCAGATTAATGATCTCAAGAGTAAGGTTGACCAGCAGGGACGGCTTAACGAAGCCCTGGTGAAGAAAACCATCCAAGGCAAAATGAAAGGTGTGCACAATATTATCTTCAAACTTGGCATTGTCGCCATTGCCTGCATCCCCCTTTACATCATGATGAAGTATCAGGTGGGATTATCATGGCCACTCATCATCTTCACCATTATTTTCATGTTGGCATCGGTGACATCCGACTACTTCATCAACCGTATGGACGTGTCACACATGGGTGACGACATGGTCGAGACAGCCAACAAACTGGTTAGGATGAAGAGAAACCGTGTCATTGACCAGCGCATTGGCATCGGTGTGGCCATCGTTTGGCTCGCATGGTTCTGCTATGAGTATTTCAATCTGAACCTCCACTATGGCACCAAGGCTGCTTGGGGAAGCATTATCGGGATCCTTGTCGGCGCCATCATCGGTGGCATTGTCGGCTTGCTAATCTTCAACAAGATGCAACGCGCCAATGACGAGATGATTGACCAAATCAACGAACTCAATCAAGGTCGGTGATTGAATATCGTTTCATCTGTCAGATTGTCAAATTTTTAGACGCTTTATCGTAAAAAAATTTGACAATCTGTCTTTTTTGCCCCATGAAACCTTGACAAGACCATGAGCTGATGCTATCTTTGCATCACTATCGCATTAGGATAAGGTTATTTAATATCTAAACATTTTTCATTATGGATGATACAATCAGCATTAGGAACACAGTCGCCGCATTGTGCGCGGGCGTGATTATGTTTGTTGCCGGTGCATTGGTCTGTCCCGCAGGGTGGCTCATGGCTGCACTCATGACTGCAGGCATTGCACTCATGGGAATCGGTGCCTCATTCTTCATCCGCATTTCTTGGATGAAAATGGACCGGCAGCGCAACAACAACCAGTGGAAGGAATTTGATTTTGGCCAGCTTTGCTGAAACATTTCCTTTCAGGCACTTACAACCCCTTTTCCGGGTCACAGTCAACGTGGGGCTGTGACCTGTTTTTAACTAATTAACAATTTTTTCCTGAGGCCATATGTAGTTTTTCTGCCCTTTATAGAGTCTAATAGTCAAGAGACGATGAAACATAACGCTAATAATCATTACTGCAATGAATGCAACAGACCATAACGATCAAGCCGGTTTGAAAGAACTGGAAAAGAAGAGAGATAGTCTATATAAGTGCTTCGACTTGTCGATTAGTGCGGTAGGAGTAACCGCCTTAGCTGCAATCGTGTTGACAAACAGGATAGACAATGCTGACAGTATTGTCTATGGTATTCTTGCAGGCGCTATCGTGATTTTTGTGTCTGCACTGCTGGTTTCCCTTTTTAAGTATCGCAAGGCATTTGATGCTGTTAATGACGAGAAGAGAAGACTGGGGTTGCCCGTCAAGGAAAAGCAGGCCTCGCGGCTTTTCTCAACACCTCACCCCTCATGGGGCGAGAAACTGGCCAAGTGCGTAGGCCTTTCTATCATCGGCATTGGGATTGCGATAATAGTTGTGGCGATTTTGGACCGCAATGGTCACATCCCGTTCAATGTTCATGAAATGTATCACAGACATTATATCGAGATGGTAGCGCTTTTGGGCTTTATTGGAATGGATGCCTTGAAATACCGTCTAGGTCTGAGCCGTCTGACCAAAGTTGTGCTGTGGGCCTCGGTATTATTTGCCATCATCACTGTACCCTTGTTTCTCCTGGGCCACCAGGCTTGCCAGTGGACAATGATGGCGGCATTTCTCTTGTGTTGCATCAATTTGTTCCGTGTCGATAAGGAGATTTTCTTCCTTGAACAGGATGATGAGGGCGACTAATGGTATTCCGTTGATTGTGAATTAAACGGCACAATCATGGCGTTAAATGGCTTTGTGTAAACTTAAATAATGATGTCTGAAGAGCGTTCATTATAAAAAAAAGACTATCTTTGCGGGTTAGTTTGGATGCCTTGTCGCATTGTGAGAACAATCAGACTGGCGTTTTCAAGAAATCTGACTGAACGAGAAATGACTGTATAACTTGTTTTTACTATAATCAATTTTTTAATCACATGAAGATGAAAAAAATCTTTGCTGCAATGCTGTTGATGATAATGGCATTCAGTACCAGCACGGTAAAAGCTCAGTCGATGGGTCCCATCCCCATCGATGAAGCCGTGCGCATCGGTAAGTTGGACTGCGGATTGACCTACTACATCCGTCACAACGACTATCCCGAGCACCGCGTGAACTTCTACATCGCACAGCGCGTGGGCTCCATCCAGGAGGAGGAAAGCCAGCGTGGTCTTGCCCACTTCCTTGAGCACATGGCTTTCAACGGCAGTGAGCATTTTAACGGTGAGGGCAAGGGCATCATCGACTATACCCGCTCGCTGGGTGTAGCCTTCGGTAAGGACTTGAACGCCTATACCAGCATTGCCGAGACTGTCTATAACATCAACGATGTGCCCAGCACACGCCAGAGCGCTATCGACTCTTGCCTGCTCATCCTCAAGGACTGGAGTAACGGCCTGTTGCTCACCGACGAGGAAATCGACAAGGAGCGTGGTGTCATCCATGAGGAGTGGCGCCTGCGCCGCAGCGCCCAGCAGCGCATGCTCGAGAACCAGCTCGAGGTGCTGTACCCGGGTTCGAAGTATGGCAAGCGCATGCCCATCGGTCTGATGGAGGTTGTGGACAACTTCAAGTATAACGAGTTGCGCGACTACTACCACAAGTGGTATCGTCCTGACAACCAGGCCCTGGTCATCGTGGGTGATGTTGATGTTGATCACATCGAGGCCCAGATCAAGGAGCTCTTCAAGGATGCTGTGCTTGATCCCAATGCAGCCCAGGTTGTTGACGAGCCTGTTCCCGACAACGAGACTCCCATCATTGTTGTTGACAAGGACAAGGAGCAGCAGTACAGCCAGGTAATGGTCATGTTCAAGCATGAAGCCATGCCCAAGGAAATCAAGGGTGACCAGATGTACATGCTCATCGACTTTGCCAAGAGTATGATGAGCAGCATGCTCAATGAGCGTCTCTCCGAGAAGGCTCAGGAACCCGACTGCCCCTACATCCAGGCCAATGCCTATGATGGCAACTATCTGTTTGCCAATACTAAGGATGCCTTTACACTGGGCATTATGCCCAAGGAGGGTCAGATTGAGGCTGCTACCGAAGCCGTTGTTGCCGAGGCCATGCGTGCCGCAAAGCACGGCTTTACCGCTACCGAGTATGAGCGTGCCAAGGAAGAGTACATGAGCCGCCTTGAGCGCCAGTACAACGAGCGTAACAAGATTTCCAATGCTCGTCTTGCTTCACAATACTATCGCAACTACCTTGACAATGAGCCCATTCCCTCAATCGAGCAGGAATATGAAATCATGAGCCAGTTCGTGCCCATGCTTCCCGTTGACCTCGTTAACCAAATGATGACCGGCTTCATCAGCACCACGGGTGAGAACTTGGTGATCATGAACTTCAACCAGGAGAAAGACGGTGCCGTTTATCCCACCGCCGAGGGCCTCAAGACCGCAGTTGATGCCGGTTTGAATGCCCAGGTTGAGGCATTTGTCGATAATGTAAAGCAGGAGCCCCTGATTGCCAAGCTGCCCAAGCCCGGCAAGATCAAAAAGGAGAAATACAACAGCCAGTTTGACTACAAGGAACTTGAGCTGAGCAATGGCGCTCGCGTCATCCTCAAGAAGACCGACTTCAAGGAGAACGAGATCCAGATGAGCGCATTCCAGCGTGGTGGCTCTTCGCTTTATGGTGAGAAGGATTGGGTGAACACCGAGTTGCTGCCCCTGGCTACGATGACCAGTGGTTTGGGAGAATTCTCCTTCACCGAGTTGCAGAAGGCTCTCGCCGGCAAGCAAGCCAGTGTTAATTTCTCAATGGATACCTATGAGGATGAGTTTAGCGGTAACTCTACCGTAAAGGATCTGGAAACTTTGTTCCAGCTCACTTACCTCAGGTTCACCGACATGCGCAAGGACGAGAAGAGCTTCAACATGATTAAGGGTCAAGTAGAGACCATGCTCAAGAACCGTAATCTCGATCCCGAGAATGTGTTTGAGGATTCGGTTAACTACATCCTGGCTAATCACAACTGGCGCGACAGGCCCTTTGACATCAGCTATCTGGATCAGATAGATCTGGATCGCATGATGCAGATTGCCAAGGAGCGCACCGCCAATGCTGCCAACTACACCTTCATGTTTGTGGGCGCATTTGATGAGGACGTGATCCGTCCCCTCATTGAGCAGTACATTGCCAGCTTGCCCGGCAAGAAGGGCAAGCAGTCCAACTTTGTGAATGTTGAATCGCATCCCGAGGGACAGACCGTCACCCACTTCACTCGCAAGAGCGAGACGCCCAAGGCCATGGCCGAGATCTACTGGTATGATACCAAGACTCCTTACTCGTTGGAGAATCAGTTGAAGGCCAACATTCTGGGTCAGGTGCTCAGCAAGATCTATCTGCAGAAGATCCGTGAGGATGCAGGTGCTGCCTATTCGGCTGGTGCCCGTGGTTGGTCTACCTATGAGGGTAACAACTTCTTCACCACAGTTATGGCATCTTGTCCCATGAAGCCCGAGATGGCCGACATGGCTGTCAAGATCATGAACGAGGAAATCTTTGAGGCTTGCAACAACATCGATGCAACGACTCTCAAGGAGATCAAGGAACTCATGATCAAGGACCATGGCACAAGCCTCAAGGAGAATGGCTACTGGTTGCGTCAAATCCACAACTACCTCTTTACCGGTGCCGATGGCATGACTGGCTTTGAGCAGATTGTCAATGCTCAGACGCCCGAGACCATCGCTGCCTTTGCCCGTCAGCTGCTGAACGCCGGCAACAAGGTAGAGGTTGTCATGCTCCCCGAAGAGTAATCCCAACTGAATAGCGCCATTATTGGCGCATGACACAGGAACCGAGGATGTCAACCATCCCCGGTTCCTCATTATTTGCTCTAGCGTATCTAGAATTTCTGGATTATCAAGAGTTTCTAGAAAAAGTTGTACCTTTGCACCTGCAAAACAAAAAGACAATCAATAATAATGGATACTACAAGACAACAAAAAATCAGCCGCTTGGTTCAAAAGGAACTGAGTGAGATATTCCGCCGCGAGACCGCCAAGACACGCGGCACGCTTGTGAGTGTTAGCAGTGTGCGCGTCTCGCCCGACCTGAGCGTGGCAAACGTCCGATTGAGCATTTTCCCCAGCGAGAATGCCGATGCCATCATGGAAAGCATCAACGCCAATGAGAAGGGCATTCGCTATGAACTTGCCCAAAAGGTGCGTTACCAGTTGCGCCGCTGCCCCGAGTTGAAATTCCACATCGACGACTCGCTCGACTATATCGACCACATCGATCAGCTCCTTGCCAACGACAAGCCCAAAGACGAGCCAGAAACTAAGGACTAAAAACTAAGGACTAAAAACTAAGGACTGAAAACTAAGGACTAAGGACCAAATGAGCCTCCCATTGAGAATAGCATGGCGCTACCTGGTTTCCAAGAAAGGGCATCAGGCAGTGAACATCATCTCGATTGTCGCTGTGTGCGGTGTCGTGGTAGCCACGGCTGCGCTCATTTGTGTGCTGAGCGTTTTCAATGGCTTCAGGGGGCTCATCATGGGCAAGCTGGCCATGCTCGACCCTCAGGTGGCAATCACAGCCACCCTGGGCAAGACCATTAACGATGCCGACAGTGTTATCGACGTTGTGACGGCCATGCCGGGCGTGGAACGTGCCGTACCCGTTGTCGAGGACCAGGCTCTGGCCATGTATGCCCAATATCAGATGCCAGTGCGCCTCAAGGGCGTGCCCGACGATTACAACACCATCAACGATGTGGACTCGGTGATTGTCGATGGCGTGTGGAAGCTGCGTGACCAGGTGTCAAGATTTGCTGTGGCGGGCGCGGGGCCTGCTGTCCGGCTGTGTGTGCGGCCCGAATTCCTAGGCATGGTGCGCCTCTATGCCCCTCAGCGTCAGGGATGTGTCAACATTGCCAATCCCATGGGGGCTTTCAGGCAGGACTCCCTGTTTGTGGCGGGCATCTTCCAGTTGCAGCAAAACAGCTATGATGCCGATCTCATTTACGTGCCCCTCGACATGGCGCGCCAGCTGTTCGACTATGAGACCGAAGCCACCCAGGTCGAAGTGAAACTTGCTACGGGTGCCAACGAGCAGCAGGTGATGCGCTCAATTGCCAATGCTTTGGGTAGCGGCTATCAGGTAAAAAATCGCCTGATGCAGCAAAGCGAGGCTTACCGCCTCGTCAACATTGAGAAGTGGATGGCCTTCCTGCTGCTGGCGTTTATTCTTGTCATAGCCACCTTTAATGTCATTAGTACCCTGTCGCTGCTCATTATCGAGAAGGATGACAGCATTGCCACCTTGAGGGCCTTGGGTGCCAATGACCGCCAGATTTCCCGCATCTTTGTCTTGCAGGGCTGGCTCATCACCCTGGCCGGTGCGGTGACAGGTGTTATCATCGGACTTATCCTGTGCTTCTGCCAGCAGCAATTCGGCTGGTTACGCCTCAGCGGTGACCCTGCCAACATGATTATCAGCGCTTATCCTGTCGAGGTGCAATGGATGGATGTCCTTGTCACCCTTGCCCTTGTTGCCGCCGTGGGCCTGTTGACAAGCTTGATCACAGCTCTGATTATGCGCCGTCGCCTCAAATCAACAAAAAACTAAAAAACTAGGGACTAGAAACTAAAAATTAACATATGCTTACCATCAACTCTTACGAAGAATTTGCCTCGCATCTGGGCGAGGAACTCGGTGCCAGCGAATGGCTCACCGTCGATCAGGACCGTATCAACATGTTTGCCGATGCCACGCTCGACCACCAGTGGATCCACGTGGACGTGGAGCGTGCCAAGGCCGAGAGTGCCTATCACAGCACCATCGCTCATGGCTACCTCACCATGTCGCTGATTCCCCACCTGTGGAATCAGATCATTGAGGTCAACAACCTCGAGATGCAGGTCAACTATGGCATGGACAAGATGCGTTTTGGCCAGCCCGTGATTACCGGCAGCCGCGTGCGCCTCGTGACCAAGCTGCACAATATTGCCGACCTGCGCGGCATCTGCAAGGCCGAGATTGATTTCAAGATGGAAATCGAAGGCCAGCGCAAGCCCGCTCTGCAGGGCATCGCCTCGTTCCTCTATTACTTCAAGAAATAATGACCATCCACATCATCAACGGCCCCAATCTGAACCTCGTGGGCAAGCGTGAGCCTGAGGTCTATGGCAACCGTTCACTCGACCAATATTTGGACGAGTTGATGGAGCAGTTCCCGCAGCATGCCATCGATGTCTATCAGAGCAACATCGAGGGCGAGATTGTGGACCGCTTGCAGCAGGTGGGCTTTGAAGAGGGTAGTGGCATCATCCTCAATGCCGGCGGCTACACCCACACCTCCGTCGCCATTGCCGATGCCGTTGCCGCCATCACGGCCCCCGTCATCGAGGTCCACATCAGCAACATCTACTCGCGCGAACCATTCCGTCACAAGTCTCTCTTGTCTCCCGTCTGCAAGGGAATCATCGCCGGCTTCGGCCTCGACAGCTACCGCCTCGCCCTCCACTCTTTTTTTTCAGACAACTAGGACAACAAGTTAACAACTGTGACAACTTTTTTATGATTAATCTAGAAATTGAAAAAAAGAAAATGTATGACATCATCGGTGCCATTCACGATGTACACAAATATTTGGGACCGGGTTTAAATGAATCATGCTATCAAGAAGCGATGGGGTTACAGCTAAAAGATGCTGGCGTTATCTTTAAACGCGAAATCTCTTTTCATCCAACCTACAGAGGTGTAGCTCTTGAAGCAACTTTTAGGATTGATTTCCTATGCAATGAAGATGTCATTATTGAATGTAAAGCGGTGCCTGAAATAAATCCCAGTCACAGGGCTCAGTTATTCAATTATATGCGCTTACTCGAAAAGCCATGCGGCATTTTGGTTAACTTTCTACCAAAGTTTGATGTTGTTGAACGCTACTTCTACGATAAAGAGAGCAGAAACATCATAGCTGTTGACGGGCACATTATCAAGAATTTCCAAGATATTTAATAATGTTGTCTTTTAATTGTCATTTAGTTGTCTTTGTTGTTTGAACAAAAGATTATGAATGAGGAGTTAGAGGAATATATTCTGGGGCATATTGATGAGGAGCCGGCGGCGCTGGCACGCATCGACCACGACACCCATGTGCAGAACTATTATTGGCACATGTGCTCGGGCCACCTGCAGGGACGCCTCATCAAGATGCTCACTCGCATGATCAGGCCCCGCCGTGTGCTCGAGTTGGGCACATTCAGCGGCTACTCGGCCCTGTGCCTTGCCGAGGGCCTGCCCGACGACGACTGTCGTGTCCACACCATCGAGGTCAACGACGAGCAGGAAGACTTCATCCGCGAGCACCTCGCCCTCTCACCCTATGGCCGCCGCATCACCCTCCACATCGGTGATGCCCGCGACATTGTCCCCAGGCTGGGCGAATGCTTTGACCTCGTGTTCATCGACGCCAACAAGCGCCAGTATGTCGAGTACTATAACCTGGCAATGGAATGCCTGAACGATGGCGGTTTCATCATTGCCGACAATACCCTGTGGGCCGGCAAGGTCGTTGACCCCAAGGCCCAGCGCGAGGCTCAGACTCTGGGCATCCTCGCCTTTAACGACCTCGTCAAGCAGGACCCGCGTGTCGAGAAGGTCATCATCCCCCTGCGCGATGGTCTCACCCTCATCCACAAACTCCCCGCTCACCCCTCCAGCAATCAATAAATCCTCATGAGATATCCCAAGGTAAATAGCGCCACAGCGATGGTAGACCTCATCCAGCAGGTGGGTTTCCTGCCCCTGCTTTACAGCGGCATCAACGGTTTCTCGGCCGACGAGATGGTGGACCCCGACTGCCGCTATGTCCTGCTTGATGACGGTGGCTGGGACTGGCCCTTGTGGAAGTGGAAAGGGCCCATCGTTACCGAGGGCGATTGCGTCTATGGCAAATTCTTTGACAAGAAGGCAGGCTTCATCAGCCGCGAGTGGTGGCCCGATTTCATGAACTGGCGGCGGGCTACCCATGCAGCGCCCCTTCCCGGGTCCATCGAAGAAACCATCTTGATGACCTTGCGCGAGCACGGCAGCCTCATCACGCGCGAACTGAGGTCCCTTTGCGGCTTTGCAGGCACCAAGATGCGCAGCCGATTCGACGCCTATGTAACACGCCTGCAGATGTCATGCCACATCGTCACCCAGGACTTCGTCTATCCCCGTGACAAACACAACCGCGAGTATGGCTGGGGCTGGGCCCTGTTGACCACCCCCGAGCAGCTGCTGGGCAAGGAGCAATGCCATTGCGAACACACGCCCCAAGAGTCTTTCGACCTCATGATGAACCACATGGAAAACATCCTGCCCCATACCCGCAAGCAGCAAATCATGAGATTGCTCAAATAGAGTCGGGTAGGGGGCAGGGAAGACAGTCTGCGTCATGCAGACGGTTCAGCCTCAAACTCTAGAATACCATTTCTCCGTCAAACGAGATGGCATCACGGTCTTGGCCGATGATGTCAATAATGGCTTTGCCGTTAGTGAACAGGTCGATGCGGTAGCGATAGGCCTCCTCATCGCTTTTCACGTCAAACTCGATGACATAGCGGTTGCTAGTCGACCGCAGCACTTGGTAATTGATGATCTTTCCCTGGAAGTTCAGTCCCTTACCGCCGCCGTATGGCAGGCGGTAGGCCTCGCCCACATAGGGTAGATAGCTGTCCACTTGGTCACCGTCAACCTTGAGCTGATAGGTCGATGACACATGGCGCGGCATGCCGCCAAGCGGCCTCATCCAGTCCACTGCGATGGTGAAGTGCTGCGCGTCAACGGCAGCCTGTACCTTTTGAACAACCATAGCCTCACGTTCAGCCTTGGTCAAGCCATCTCCCGTACGGCACGAGCAAAACAGCATCGATACAACAATGATGGAAAACAACAGTATCTTTTTCATAATATCCTACAATTAAGAAGTTTAAATGAACAATCAACAATCCTTACGATTAGCACAATTATCACTAATCAAGAATGCAAAATTCATTAAAATCCCACAAAAATCCAAACAAAACCCCATTTTTCTTCTTCAACAACAATCTACAGCCTTTAGGCATTAGCCCTTAAACCCCTCAGCCCATTCAGCTGTTTGAAAAGAAGACCGCGTCAGCCATTCGCAAAATTCGCCGTCAAAGAAAAAGTTGTGCTGTTTTGTCATGAGAGTTGTCTTGGTTGTCTATTTACAAAAAAAAAGCCCCAGCAGTTGTTGCGGGGGCTCCTTTTGTGTTCATGTTGTCTGCCAGCGGCGGGCGGGTTATTCGACCGACTTGGCTTGGGCTTCGGTCTCTCTAGCTTTGATGCCTCGGGAAAGAGTCTTGATCTTGACGCTGGCCGACTCAGGGGCCATGCGCTTGAGGCCGTCGTTGGAGAGCTCCTTGCCCTGTTCGTAGTACATGCCTGCAGGACGGTAAGCGGTGTACTGGTAGAAGTAGCGGTCGAGCGAGAGAATCAGGTAACCGTAGTTGTCATAACCATAGTACAGGTCCTCGAAATCGCCGTCATAGTACCTGATGAACAGGCGGTTGCCCCTAGTGTCCCAATCGAAGTCAACATAGCTGAGTCCGTAGGCCGAGTAGTAGGTATATCGTCCGGTATAGTTGCTGTAGAAGTCATATCTCACAACATCATATCCGTAGATATCATAATCTCCGTAGCCGTCGTGTCCGTAGTAGGACACCCAGCTGCCCATGATATCGTCAATATAGTAGGGCGTGTCCCGGTAGTCCCAGTTGCTGCACGAGAACAACGTCATCGACATCAGGGCCAGCATCATCATGTTGTAAATCTTTTTCATAGCGCAAAAGTATTAAAGTTAATATTTCTTGTGCAAAATTAATCAAACTCTTGATATATTCCTATAATTGTGGTGGAAAAAAGCACGTGCCGCCGGTGTGAAGGAGCGGCACGTGCCACCCGGAAACCACTTTATATAGGTCATCTATCACCTAAAAATTCACACCAATGTTTATTGTGAAACACCCGTTGTGGGTATCGTCGAAATTGTCTTGGCCGATGTTGGACAGGCCGATGTCGTAGCTCGCATCCAGGTAGAGCATGTTGAAGCCCACGCCACACCCGATTTTGAGACCGCCGTCAAAGCGGTTGAAGTAGCCGTTATCAAAGCTGCTGAACGCCGTCCTGGACTTATAGTTCTTGATGTCGCCATCGGTGCCTAGGGCGAGATAGCCGCCGGCGTAGGGCTGGATGGTCGTCTGGTTACCGACAAAGTGCTTGTACTTGATGAGCAGGGGCACTTCGAGGTAGTTCAGATCATAGGTGAACTTGTCTTGTCCCGAGCCGCTCTTGCCGCCCTTCTGTGTGTAATACAGTCCGCTCTCGAGGAACAAGGGGGCGCGATAGGAGAGTTGTGTGCCTGCGGCAAAGCCGATGTTCAGGCCAGTCTTGACGCTGCTACCGTCAAGCGTGGGACTCTCGCTGCTCACGTGCGAGGCATTCATTCCCACCCTCAGTCCAAAGTAGTAACGGTGCCATGCGATATACTCGTTGCCATGACGGCCCACGGTCTGAACCCGTGGCTGGTGGTATCCGCGTCCGTAGGGATATCCCGGCTGTGCAATGGCTGTTGCCGCCATCAGGATACACATCAGTGATAAGATAATTGTCCTTTTCATCGTCGTGTCGTATTAAAAATCGTTGTTTCTTGACTCTTAGACCTGACCGAGGTCGGTAAGGTTTAACCCCACCCGCACACTAACCGATAATTGCCGCAACCTGACCGACAAACCCTCAAAAACCACCGACGAATCAGGCCGATGGCTAAAACAAAAACAAGGAAAAAGGAAAAGATGAAAAGCAGGAGGTGGCCGTCAGTTCGTGCCGGGGAACCCGGGGAACAGGTCGGTCTGGTGTCCCAGTTGAACGCTGTGATAGAAAAGCAACGCTGCCGCCAACACAACGACAAAGGCTGTTGCCCATACTAGAAATTGTTTGCGGTATCGGCCTTCATAGACACGGCACAACACAAACACGGCCACAGGCACGAACAACGGCTCGATGGGAAGCACATAGCGTGCTACCGAGCCGGCCATGATATAGGCGATGGCGGCAAATGACAGTGCCGGCCACCAGGCCCAAGAACCCATGTTTTGTCGTCGCCTCCAACTCAAGAACAGATAGTAGAACATGGCGATGCCGCCAACGAGATACCATCCCCACGTGAGCCTGGAAACCATGTTGACAAAGGTGTGTGGCTCATAGAAGGTCCAAGGGAAGGGGATGATGAACTGCACTGCCATTGTGAGAGGTAACATGGCGATGCGGTGCATGGGCGAGTATAGGAAATAGTTGTCCAGGAGCTCGTTATAAAAACGCTGTGAATCGCTGATGACGTAACATTCCTGCATGGCCTCGCCGCCCCGGACAATAAGAGCATGGCGTCCGAAGGAGTAGGAACTGTAATGGTCGCCCACCATCAACGCTGTGAAGAACACCGCAAGCATGAACAGTGCCAGCATCCAGTCACGCCGCCAATGTGGCAATGCCATGACGATGACTCCTAACGCAATGAAATAGAGATAGGTGGTCCTGACCAGTGCCATGAGCATGCATGCCAGAACAAAGAACAGGATATCGCGCCACAGCCGGTACCGCTCATTGTCTTGGGCTGCCATCGACGACAAGGCAAATCCGGCTAGTGACATAGACAAATAGATGGAACTCTCTTTCAGAATCAAGGTACCCACGGCCATGTAATAGATGAGTGAGCCCGAGAACAGGACACCGCAAGCGACCAACGCTTGAGGCGACACCGCCACCTTGCCGTTGAGCAGTCGCCTGGTAGTCATGCCAGTGAGAACCACCGATGTTAACGTGAACATGATATTCATTGCCTGTGGCCAAATGACGTTTTGGCCGAAGAGTTTCCACAATCCGGCCATCATGAGGGGAAATCCCGGGAATGCTACACGACCGACAGGTTCCCGCCCCAGATAGTAGTCGAGCGCTCTGGCATAGTAAGTGCGCGGGTCATTTTGCAAGTTAGGCAGTTGCAGGGAATAGCCTTCAAATGAGGTATAGTATGTAAGCCTCAAGTAGTTAAGGCCCATCAAAAAGATAGCCAGCAACAGCAGGATGACGCATGATGTCGTGGAACTGCCGCGGGCTCGCATGAGGATAATCTTGGGAATAAGATAGGCCACCAGATAGGCTGCAGTGAGACGCGCACCATCGGCCCAACCGAAATGGTTGGTGGCTGCAACCGCAAGGATTGCAAAAACAATCACTTCGGCAAGAAAGAGAAGAAGCCTTGGTATGGTCACGCTCTGTTGCATTATATCGATTCAGGTATATTAGTAATGGTCGTCTCAGTTCTGCAAAATTATGACATTTTAGCGTTATGGACAAATTTTTTAATTGTTGCTTTCGTTTTTCGATGAAAATATCTAATTTTGTGTTTTGTTCTTAGCAATTGAGACGATTTATGGGCACTGAGCCGATGAAAATAGATGTCGATAAAGTCATCAAGACAAGATTGTCCGGGAGCTACAAGTATATCCCCCGTTTTGTCGTGCGCTGGCTCGAACGTATCATCTGTCAGGATCGTCTCAACACCATCTTAACCAAAATGGCAGGAAAAAACAGTGTGGATGCTGCTACGGCAGCCCTTGAGGAAATGGGCATTACCATCGAGGCCACAGGCTTGGACCATCTTCCTCAGGGCCGATTCATGTTTGTTTCCAATCATCCTTTGGGTGGCCTTGACGGCTTGGCATTGATATCACTACTGGGCAACCGCTATGACCACAAAATCAAGTTCCTGGTCAATGATTTGCTCATGGCAGTGGAACCCTTGCGCGACGTTTTCCTGCCCGTGAACAAGTATGGTAGCCAGTCGCGTGAAGCCGCGACACAAATCGAGGACGCCTTGGCCAGTGACAACCAGTTCATTACTTTCCCTGCAGGACTGTGTTCACGCATGCAGGATGACGGCTCCATTGCCGACCTGCCATGGCAAAAGGCCGCCGTCGTGCACTCGGTTAACCATCACCGCGACATTGTCCCCATCTTTTTTGATGCCCAAAATTCCAAGTTTTTCTATCGCTTTGCCAAGTGGCGCAAACGCTTAGGCATCAAATTCAACATTGAACTCATTTTCTTGCCCAAGGAGATGCTCAAGCAGAGCGGAGCAAATTTGAGGGTGATTGTCGGAAACCCGATTCCGTGGACATCACTTGATGCCCGTGCGCCCAAGAAAGAAGCTGCCCGCCTGCGTGAAACCGTCATTAATATGGCCCAGAGGCCTTAACCACTTGAAATCCGCCCCCCTATGGAACCGATTATCAATCCTATCCCCGTCGAACTCATCGAGCAGGAACTAACGCCCGAAAACCTGTTGCGCCACACCAATAAGGCCGACAACGACATCTATGTGGTTACTGCACACAATGCCCCCAACACCATGCAAGAGTTAGGGCGGCTGCGTGAGATTACATTCCGTGCCGCCGGTGGTGGTACAGGCAAAGCTTGTGACATTGATGAATTTGACTTGATGGAACCGCCGTGCCAGCAACTGCTGGTATGGAACCCCGAGAAACATGAAATCATCGGAGCCTACCGTTTCATCTGCGGCTGGGACGTGAGAGTCGAGAACGGTGTACCGCGCATCGCCACCGGACACTTGTTCAACTTCAGCGACAAGTTCCTAAATGAGATACTGCCCGTGACCATTGAGTTGGGTCGTTCGTTTGTGCGTCCCGAATACCAGGCCACCAGCGCAGGGGCTCGTGCGTTGTTCGCACTCGACAACCTGTGGGACGGCCTGGGCGCATTGACCATCATCTATCCTAAAGTCGAATACATGTTCGGCAAGATGACGATGTACCCGAGTTACGTGCGCGACTGTCGCGACATGCTGCTGTGCTTCCTCAACCTCTACTTCAAGGACAAAGAGGGGCTGGTGGTGCCCATCGACCCGCTGCCCGACACCCGCAACGATGATCCCGAACTGATGGCACACTTTGTGGGCAACGACTTCCGCGAGGACTACAAGCGGTTGAACACCTTCATCCGCAATCACGGCATCAACATCCCGCCGCTGGTCAACGCCTACATGGGCCTGTCGCCCAAGATGCTGCTACTGGGCACGGCCATCAACCGCGAGTTCGGAAATGTGGAGGAGACCGGCATCCTCATCAATCTCGATGAGATTGCCGACGAGAAGAAACGCCGCCATATCGACTCCTATCTGGCAAACATCGAACGATGATTTAACTCATCATGAGAAAATACATCATATATTTTGCTGTTCTTGCATCAACGTTGTTCAGTGCCTTAACAGTATGGGGGCAAGAGCCCGTCAGGATCATTGACCCACCATCAGCCGAATTCATTAAGGACTCACTGATCAGAGCCACTGATAATCATTGCTTCTATTTTGCCAGTGTCCATTTAAATGCCGGTAATAGCGAGTTGGCACCTTACTACATTTCCTCGAACAATGGTGGGAACATTACTCAACAGTATTCCGCACTGGTGACAGCCAGTCTGTATAAACTGATGAATCGCAGCAAGCGCTTCTCGTGGGGGGCAGGACTTGAAGCCTGGGGCGGCTACGCATCCAGTGCTGGTTATCAGCGCTACAAGGGCGATGGCCAATTCGAGGTCCAGAAGCAACATCCTGCACGGGCATGGATTCAACAAGCCTACGTCGAGGCCAAATACCGCAGCATCTTTGCCGTGGCAGGGCAAGCGTATAAGTCTTCGCCTCTCGTCAACGGCCGGTTGAGTAGCGGCGACCTCGTGTGGAGCAACAATGCCCGTCCGCCTGTGGGCTTGCGTGCCGGTTTCATCGACTTCCAGGACATCCCGTTTACCAAGGGTTGGGTGCAAATCAAGGGCGAGTTCGGCTACTTCCGCGAACTGGACGACAAGTGGCTTGAGAACCACTATAACTACTATAACCACTTTATCACCACGGACAAGTGGCTGCATTACAAGAGCCTGCACTTCCGCACCAACCCCGATCAGCCCGTTGTCTTTACCATCGGCGCCCAGTCGGCCTGCCAGTTCGGCGGCACAGCTGACTATTACGAGAACGGCCAAGTGACGCGCACGGTCAAGATGGATGCTGACGCCAAAGCCTTCTTCCGCACCTTTATCGCGGGCAGCGGTGGCAACAGTGCGGGCGACTCCTTTGTCGAGGGCAACCACCTAGGCACTTGGGACCTTGCGCTCGAGGGCAACTTCAACCACGGCAAGCAGTTGCGGGCCTACACCCAGTGGCTGTGGGAAGACGGCTCGGGCATCGGCAAGATGAACGGCTTTGACGGCCTGTGGGGACTGGAATACCGCAGCATGGGTGCTCATAGCTTGATTAATGGCGCTGTCATCGAGTATATCGATTTCACCAACCAGAGCGGTCCCATCCACTGGACCCCTAACGACCGCCCCGGAACGCCCATCACCAGTCACTCCTCGGGTGCCGACGATTACTACAACAACTACATCTACAACGGCTACCAGAGCCGAGGCATGTCTATCGGCTCACCCTTTGTCAAGTCGCCGCTCTATAACCAAGACGGCTATATGCGTTACCGCGACAACGTGCTGCGCGGTTTCCATGCTGCTGTCAGCGGTTGGCTGCACGAGGACTGGTCTTACCGACTGAAGGCCTCTTACCGCAAGGCTTGGGGAACTCCCCTTCTGCCAAGAGTGGGCTGCGTCGATGACTTCTCGATGGCGCTCGATATTAAGTATCACCCGGGTTACAGGTTCAGGGGGTGGATGCTCAATGCCACCGTGGCCATGGACCGCGGCAACCTCTACGGCAACAACTGGGGCGGCCTGTTGGGAATTACCTACAGTGGTGCTTTTAACTTCAAGAAACGATGAAAAAGACAACAATATATATATTGTCGGTTATCGCAGTGCTGCTATTAAGCGCCTGTACCCGCAACCACGGTGACATCGGCATCTGGTTCGGCACCTGGCATGTTGAGCAGATTACCGCCGGCGGCACCCCTGTCAACGTTGAGGGCGACTACTTCTTCCAGTTCCAGAACAAGGTCTTCAGGGTATCACAGGTCTATGGCCATGAAAATCTTGTCGAGAGTTTCGGCACTTGGCAGGAAAGCGAGGATGGCAGTAAGATGACTGTCAGTTTCCCCGATGAATCGGCATTCTATATTATCATGCCTGGCTTGGAAGACCACAACGATTTCACGGTATCCTCTATCTCATCTCATGAAACCATTTTTACAAAAACCGACAGCACCGGCTGCATTTACGTCTATCGGTTGAAAAAGCAACCTTAACAAGGGCTCCTCTTTACTTTAGTCTAATGGTAACTTCGGCAGGGCTGGACTTCATGTCGATGGGGAACGTGATGTGGGTAACTGTAGAGTCCGGCCGATTGAAAATGAGCAGACATTTCCCATTGTATTCAATCGGATAGAAACCTGAGGGCTCATAGTCAATGTTGATGCCATAGTGGTGCCGGCGTTCACGCTCGACTGAATCATTCTCCCACGCCCTGGATGATTGATAGAATCTTGCTGTTTGGAAAGTACATGGCAGGGTGTCGGATTTGAGTTCCAATGCCATGTAATCTTGATTGGTAAATAGATAGGCTTGCCCGACAATTCTTGGGCAATCACTCTCAACATCATGTGATATGGCACCTTCAAGCAGCCGCCCCTCATGGTAGCGCGTGTAGACCGAGTCACTGACAAATTGAACATTCTCTCTGTTAAAGTATGCCCTGTAAATGATTTCGTGGGCAAAAAAGTCGGTAGATGAGTAGTTCATGGGCTTGATGAAACGGCTATAATCACCATATTGCCGCTCGAGCAACACCGCTTGCTGTGGCGAACTGATGATTTCGTTCACCGTCTGGCGGTCATATTCCCTGTAATTGTTCAATGCCCTGATGCCCCTTGCCCAAGTGAAGGCGGTAACAGCAAGGCAACAGACGATGGCGGCCAAACGCAGCCATTGCCAGTGTGCAAGAACTCTGTCGGCAGCGATTGCCACGATGATGAAAGCAACGGTGGCAAGTGCGGCATAGGCGCGCTCCTGGACAATGCCTAAGGCGAACATTGTCAAGGCTAGACACAGGAAAACATAGGTCCATACACTCTGCCGAACCTGATTGCCGTGTTGCAGCAGCAATGCCACAATTCCAACAGCTAAAGCACCAATCGGGAAATAGAAGCGCCACATCTTCTCATGGAAAATGTACCACCGGCTTGATATAAGTTCGCCAAAGTCCAGGTTAACGGCAATGCCGCCATCGGCAGCCCGGTGCCATGCTCCTGGCGAGGCTACAACAATCAGAATACCGATGAAATACCCTGCCATGAGGATGGCTGCGGTGCGGTTAAATCGTTTGGCATTGAACACATAGTACAAACACATTCCAGCAAAGAAACCAAACGTGGTCGCCTCATTGAAACTGCCTGCCACAATACCGGCAAGCAACAGCAAGACGCACTTCATCCAGCCTGGCCTGCCGGAGTGAGGCTGCAGTAGATAATAGACCATAGCTAGTGACAGCGCGATGGCCCACATATAGTTGCAGCTGCCGTCAAGCCACAGCATCGTCTCGCCTGGGATGGGATAGCATGTCCCCACCATGGCCACAAACATCGACAATACCAGTAGCGAACGCCGACCGGCAGTCAAAAGGCTCAACAAGTGCCCCATGAGTCCAAAGACGATGGTATTGCAGATGTTGAAAATGGTTTTGCCCAGCAGTCCGCAAAACAGGGCCGCCACCAGATTGGCGGTTCGCCCGTTGGCATCGGCAAAATGGTTGGCGTGTGACCTCAGCACGTCAAGCAGAGTGTGAACGGGAGCCCATTCCCCTTCGATGAGCGAGTAGGCCATATCGTCCTCCTTGATTGTGGTAAGCACATTCATGACTAGGAAGACGGCACATGCCGCAATCATCAATGCCCAATAGGCCGCATCATGGTAACGGCGAACGGACAAAGCTGGTTGGTGATATGAGTCTCTACTCATTTTTCAAGGTCTTTGACCTGTAGCTGTGACAGGAGTAATAGATTTATCGTTTTAGAGTCATCTCACCGTCCGACATATCTCCCTTAAACGAGATGACAATGCTCGATACATCATCAGTCGGTAGCGGGCAAATCAGTAGCTGCTTGCCCTGATAGTAGAGGGGATAATAGCCTTGGGGCGTGAAATCTGCCGAGATTCCGTAATTGCGGCGTCGTTCCTGCTCTTCCTGATCGAGGTCCCCGTTGGTCTCATAATAGTAGTATTTTGCTCCTTGATAAGTGGGAGGCAAGGTGTCGCCCTTGATGATAATGGCCATATAGTCCTGATCGGGGAAGCACAAAACAGTATCGGCAATTTCGGGATGGTCGCATTTCAGCGGCAACACAGTAGCCCCGTCGAGCAAGCGTCCGGAATGGAAACGCTCATATACCGAGTCGCTGACAAACTGCACATTGTCCTTGCCGTAGTAACTGCGATAAACCAGTTCTCGCTCAAAGAAGTCGGTGGACATGTATTTCATGGACTTGGCAAAGCGGGTGTAGATATCAAACTTGCGTTCTTTCAGTACAGCTTGGCTGGGCGATTCCTTGATTTCCTTCACCACCTGGTCATCATAAGCCTTATAGGCCTGAAGTGCACGGAGGGCATAGTAGCCTGTGTAGCCGAATAATGCCAGCGAAATGATTGTGGCACCCAGTCTGGCCCATTGCCAGCGCCTGAGCAGGTAGAATACTGCGATTGCTACAATAATGAAGCCCACAGTAGCCAGCGAGGTGTAAGCGCGCTCGTTGACAAGTCCCAGTGCAAACATGACAATGAAGATACACAGCAGGATAAAGGTCCATGGGCATCGAATAACGGGTTTAATGCCTTTCCAGAGCATAGCCACGACGCCAATGGCTATTGCGGCCACAGGAGTGTAGAAGCGCCAAATCTTCTCATGGAAGATGAACCAGCGACTCGATAGCAGCTCCTTGATTCCCAGGTTCGTCACAATGTCACCACTGGTAGCACGACTCCATGCTGCCGGGGAACAGGCGATAATCATCACACCGATGGCATATCCTGCGAGCATCAGCATGACTGTACGGTTCAGCTGCTTGCGGTTGAAGAGATAGTAGAGGCACAATCCTGCCAAGAAGCCGAACGTGGTCGCCTCGTTGAAGCTGCCCGCCACAATCGAGAACAACACCAGCAGCAGTGTTTTGCCCCATCCGATCGCTCCGTTTTGATGATGCCGTTGCAAGAGATATACAAACAGCAACGAGAGCGTGATGGCCCACATATAGTTGCAGCTGCCCGACAACCAAAGCATGGTCTCGCCAGGCACAGGGAAAAAACAGCCCACAAATGCCAGGAACATCGATACCACCATGATGGAACGCCGTTGGGCACTCAACAGGCTGAGAAGGTGGAGCAACAGCCCGAACATCAATGTGTTGAGAATGTTGAAAACGGGTTTCCCCAACAGCCAGCAACTTAACTCGGCCACGATGTCCGACGAACGCCCGTTAACGGTCATGTAATGGCAGTAATGTGACCTGAAGAAATCGGCCAGCGAGCGAACGGGTGTCCATTCTCCCTCAATCAGTGTCATCGCCAAATCATCTTCCTTGAATGTCGTGAGCACGTTCATGACATAGAATACCAGGCATGCCACTGCGATGATGGACCAGTAGGCGATATCATGCCACCTGTTCCCGTTTTTTGAATCCATGAAGGAAAAGTGTTTCATCTTGATGATATATATATTTCTGGATAAATAAAAATGTTGCGGTCATGCTCCCATGCCGCAACATTGTATGAAAACGGCTATTGCCGTGTGTGAATGTCCCCGAAGAAGAGGTTACACAGTGAGAATCTCTTTCTCCTTGGCGGCAAAAATCTCGTCGATTTTCTTCATGTATTTGTCATGAAGCTTCTGCACTTGCTCCTCGCCGTCCTTCGAGATGTCTTCGCTCATGCCGTCCTTAACGGCCTTCTTCAGACCTTCGATGGCTTCGCGACGGGCATTGCGGATTCCCACACGGGCCTTCTCGCTCTCGGCTTTAGAGTCCTTAACGAGCAGTTTGCGGCGTTCCTCGGTCAAGGGAGGGATGTTCAGCCTGATGACCTCACCATTGTTGACGGGCATGATACCCACGTTGCTGTCAATAATGGCCTTCTCAATAGTCCCGATCATGTTGCGTTCCCAGGGCATAATGGCGATGGTGCGCTGGTCAGGAGTGCTCACGTTAGCCACATTGTCGATGGGCACGGGGCTGCCATAGTAGTTCACACGGATACCGTCCAGAATTTTCACGTTGGCTTTACCGGCACGGATGTGTGCCAGTGTGTCATCGAGGAAATTCACAGATTCCTGCATCTTTTTCTCGGCTGCGTCGAGATAGAATTTCACGTCGTTCATAGTCTTGCGTTTTTATTGTTTTATGTTTGAATTGTTGTTTTATTGGTCACGAAAGTAGTGCATTTGCCTTTACCCTGCAAATTTTTTGCCAAAAAACGAAACATTAGCGGGCGCAACGACCCCATCAAGTGTGGCAAAACACGCTCAGATGCCCCATTCGCGTTGGGCATATTGGGTATAAGTTACAAAGTTTGCCTGCTGTTCTTTGAATGATTGGATAAGTCTTTCCAGACGACGCTCCATTTCTTCTCCGGAATTGTGCTTGATGATATAAGGGATGTTCCATTCGGGGTGTTCTCCCAATGAGATGAATTCCCAGGGATGGAAATAAATGACGAACAGCCCGTCATGACGCATGGTCCAGGTGCACAACTTGCGGTATAGCCCTTGAGGATAGTGGTGACAAGCCAGCCAAAACAACGGCAACCTGATGCCGGGAAATACCGATGCTGGAATTTGAAGAACCTTGCCCTTAAAGAAGGGGGTGCGCGGCATGGTCAGGTGCATGTACCGGCCAGGAATAAAGGCGGGATGCAATGACGAGTTGTACAGGTAACCCGAACGTTCTATCTCCTGGTCGTTGACGGGGAGCATGCGAGGTTCGCGATACCCTTTTATTGGGCAATTGCACAATTGCTCAAGGATTTCCTTCGATTTTGCGGTGTCTGTTTCTTTGGGTTTCCAGTGGTCAACGCCATGGCTGGCGACTTCATGCCCTTCATCAAGGATGCGTCTCATCACCTGCGGGGCATTGGTGGCAAAGTTGGCGGTGCAGAAGAAAGTGGCCTTCACATGGTTGCGTCCCAGGATGTCCAAAATGCGGTTAGTGCCCTCAATCGAGACCTTCATGGCCTCTTCAAAGGTGATTTCGACACCATGTTCACGGGGCAGGTCAAACTCCTCGGTATCGAAGCTCAATAAAATGGATGATGGTTCGCTTTTGGTCTGCAATGCCTTCGCCATTTGTTTCTTGATATTCCCTCTGGCAGGTTCAGCGTGTTGACAAATTATACTTTCTCGTTGTTGAACTCCCTAACGATATAATCGGGACGGTTTTTGGTCTCGTTATAGATTCGCCCGATGTATTCGCCGATAATGCCCAGCGACAGCAGTTGGATGCCGCCCAGGAACAGAATCAGTATCACAAGCGTGGGATATCCCTGTACGGGGTCGCCCCAAATGAGTGCCTTGACAAAGACAACAATCATATAGAGGAATGCAAACAGCGACACAATGAACCCAATCACCGTAGAGATGCGCAATGGGGTAGTGGTGAAAGAGGTGATGCCGTCAATGGCAAACGAGAACAGCTGCTTGTAATGCCATGATGATTCACCGGCAATGCGGTCACCTTGTACAAACTCAACGTCTTTTTTCTTGAAACCGATCCAGCTGTACATGCCCTTGGTATAACGTTCGCTTTCGCGCATCTTTTTCAACGCGTTGATGCAGCAGCGGTCCAGCAGGCGGAAGTCGCCCACATTCTGCAGCACGTCAAACCGTGAGGAACGTTGCAGGATTTTGTAGAATGTCAGTGACAACTGTTTGCGCAGCCAGCTTTCCTTGCCGCGTGATTTGCGCTTGGCATACACGTCGTCATATCCCTGCTCCCACCACTTGATCATCTCGGGAATAAGCGTGGGCGGATGCTGCAGGTCGGCATCGATGATGACCATGCAATCGCCAGTGACGTGGTCAAACCCTGCCAGCATGGCTGTTTCCTTGCCGAAGTTGCGTGACAGGTCCACATAGTTTACCCTGTTGTCCTGTTGGCGCAACTGTCGCAACAGTTCCAGCGTCTGGTCTTTGCTGCCGTCATTCACAAACATCAGTTCCCATTCATAGTTGGGATTGCTGTCTATGAGCTTGACCAGCTCAGGATACAACAACGGTAAGGATTTCTCCTCGTTGTAACAAGGAATTAGAATCGATATTTTCTTCATCGTCCTGTTTGTAGGCTATTAGCGATTGAGGTTGCAAAAGTACAGTAATTGCTCCACACTTGCAAATAATCATCACTGGAATGTGAGTGAAGACAGTTTGTCGGTTTCAAGATAGGCGGCTGCTTGGGCAATGTCCTGCGGAGTGACGGCTTGGATGCTGGCGATGGTGTCCTCGACAGTGGCGACACTGCCGTGATACAGCAGCCCGCGTCCGGCTCGCATAGCCAGGAACTCGGCACTGTCGGCTGCCACCAGCAGTTGGCCGCAATACTGCTTCTTGTAGGCTTCGAGGCGGCGTTCGGGCAACAGCTCGTTGCTCAGGCGGTGAGTGATGCGTTCTATCACACGCAGGCTGGACTTGACGTCATCGGGGTCACAGCCCAGGTAGATTTCCATCCAGCCGCAGTCGCTCAGCAGCGTCAGCGTTGACTCGACGGTATAAACATATCCGCGCCGCTCGCGCAGTTCCACATTCAGCAGCGAGTTCATCCCCGGTCCGCCCAGGATGTTGTTGAGCAGCATCAACGAGTGACGCAATGGATGCCCCATGTCAGGGACCCGTGCGCCCACGATAGTATGTGCCTGATGGGTGCCGATTTGGATAGCGCGTTTGAAGGAGGGTGCTGTTTGTGGGCTGGTGCGATGGCGTGGCATCATGGCGTGGCTCATGCCGCCTAGGCATTTCTCGGCTATGCGGAATACCCGTTCAGGCCGTTCCGGTCCCACCGAGAAGAAGGCCATATTGTTGGGCACATACAGTGTCTTGAGGTATCGCATGCAGTCCTCGCGGGTGAGTTGTTCCAAGTCCTCTTTACGCCCCAAGATGTTATGCCCCAATTCGCTGCCTGCCAGCAGCAGGTCCTCAAAGTCGTCATACACGGCATCGCTGGGCGTGTCGCGATAGCTGGCCGCTTCCTCAAGCACCACATCGCGTTCGCGGTCCAGTTCCTCTTGAGGGAATACCGACCATTGCACCAGGTCGGCCAGCAGATCCACTGCGCGTGCCAGATGCTCCTGCGGAAACACCGAGTAGAGCATCGTGCCCTCTTTGGTGGTATATGCGTTCAGCTCGCCTCCCACGCGTTCCATGCGGTTGAGGATGTGCCAGGCGCGCCGGTGTGTAGTACCCTTGAAGATGGTGTGCTCTACAAAATGCGCCAGTCCATAATGACCTTCCTGCTCATCGCGGCTGCCGGCATTCACTGCAAGGCCGCACCATGCCACCTGGCTTGTGGTGGTGATGTGGACAAGCCGCAATCCGTTGGGCAGGGTATGATAGTGAATGATGTTGTTCATCGGTTGATTCTATGGATGATGAATAATGCCGTTACAGTCTCGAATTAATGTGCAGAATGTGCTGAACCAGCAGCATTTCATGGATGTCGGTGCGGCGTACGTCCATGTCGTCATAGTTTGAGTTCTCGCTGCGCAGAACAACCATGTTGGGGTCGGTGTGTCGACGTACATATTTCACGACCCTGAAGTCGTCCAGTTGCACCACATAGATCTGCCCCCAGTAAATCTGCGAGGGGTTGCTCATCTCCCTCACGGCGATGAAATCTCCGTCCATGATGACGGGCGCCATCGAGTCACCGCTCACGCGCACGATGCGGCAATTGGGATTCATGTTGGGCAGGTTCACCCAGCCCACGATGTTGCCGTTGTCGAACAGTTCATTCCGCCCCGATACCATGCCAGCTGTAGCATCCACGTCATAGACCGGCGTTGCGCCAGCCGTCACATTGTTTAGGTTATTACCCATCTCGATGCGTGCTGGGGCCTTGCCGAACGGCAGGTCGGTACCGTCAAGCAGCCATTCCTTGGATACTCCCAGATTTACCACAATGCGGTTCAGAAATGAATCGCCAAGCGGCATGTGCGCATTCAGATATTTCGACAGGTTAGATGTGTCAACACCGATGCGTTCGGCGAATTGAACTTGCCGCATACCCATTTCTTTCATCAGGTATTTGATTCTCGTGATGATTTCAGCATTCTTTTCAGGTTCCATTGCAATAAATAGTATTATGTGTTTTTGGAACTGCAAAATTACCACAAAAAATTGTAATATGCAAATAAAATGCGCCTATCCTTATTCAAAACACACCACCTGAACATCCTTTTCGGTGCCCTTCAAAACAATAATGTGAGGGACGATAACCGCCCCTCACAAAATATCATCAAAGTAATTTCACGATATGTTACTTTTTGGGTAATTGGCCGACAAGGACCTGGTTAATCATGTCACCATATTGTTTGGGGTCATCGACCATGGCAATGATTTGATCCTTGAAAATCAGATTTCCGTCGTCCCGTTTAGTGCAGAACTTGATGTCCTCATCCTTGATGTGCTGATAAATGCGGTAGAAGCTATCACCCACTTTGAAGGGCACATTGGGTGTGTCAATGAAGATCAGGGCAATGGTTGCTTGGTCATAGGACAAAGCCTTAAACATCGTTTCTCCATCCTTGAAGAAGGTGAACATCTTGATGTTCTTGTCGGGATAATCGGTAATGGTGTATTGGTCGTACATCATATAAATCGACTGCGGAATGGCTTTGATGCTGTCGCCCAGCAGCACATTCCCCTCGCCATGCACGCCGTCGGCCTTGAGTGAAGGCAGCAAGGTGATGGGGATGTTATCCAGGCGGAAGGTGCAATTAGCGTGCCAGGTCTGGTTCTTGGTGATGTAGGCAATAGGCAATTCGGCTCTTTTGAAACTAGTCACTTTAGAAGCCACGTTCGCTATCAGCAACCTGCAGTTCAACTTTGTGTCATCCAGGATTTTGGCGTTTTTCTGGCAGTCATAGAGAGAAAACATCTCTCCGCCTTCGCCCAGGTCGGTCCATCCGTGCTGATACTGTGTACCCTCATGGTCCACCAGCAAGCAGGTACCATCGCCTGCCATCTCATGGAATCCCATAATGATGTCATAGGAATACTCGGTACTGTTATAGAGCTGATAATTCAAGATCACGTTCTTTGAACCATACACACGGGTGCATGACAGGTTGGTGATTTTGAAACCTGAATCATTTTGTCCATATTGTGTGACCTTTGTCTCTCCTATCTGATAGGTTTTGCCAATCTTTCTGGCCTTGTTGTTGGAATTATTGTTGTTAGGCTCACCCAAGATGGCATCGGCTACATTTTCGACGGTTTTGGACGCTTTGTCGATGGCGTTGCCCAGTTTCTTGAAGAATTGGGCATTGGCTTGACTTTGTGCACCTGTGATAAGAAGGAGTGCGATAAGAATCTTTTTCATAATTAATTGGTTTTATTTGGTTGATAATTTTTTGTTCGTGTTGCAAAGATAATGTGCTGTATCGCTCCTGTCCAAATGTTCTGGACGTTATTAGATAAAAGGGTGGGATTAATGTATGAAATGATATTTGAGGAGAAAAATGCCGCACTTGCGGCACTTTTCTTATTGCACACTCCAGTCGATTACGGTATCGAGTTTCTTCTCGTAGTAGCGCTTGAGGTCAATCCATCGGTAATAAGGGCCATTGACGGGTGTGGCGGGTAATGTGGCCTCGTGCTCGTTGAGCAACACTTTAACAAGGATGTCGTCGGCCTGATTGCCAATGGTGCTCACAGGGCGGTAGAATACCATCTGGATGTTGCAAGCCTTGGGAATGGTGTTGTAGTCCTGCCAGTGTTCGTGCAGCACGTCCAGATCATCACAACTGTAGTTCACGTCGTCCAGCTCCATGAGGCAAGCTAGCGGCAGCACGCACGTCTCGTGCCCGAAGCGCAGCGATGCGCCGCGTTCACCGGTGGCGATGGCTTCGTCAGCCTTTTCAATCATGTCGCGCAGCAGGGCACGCTCGATGAAAGGCATGCGGTTGCCATTCTGGGGTGCGTTGGCCCAATGGATGTACCAGTAGATGTTCTTCAGACGCCACAGCTCAAAAATCTCGCTGTTGCTGAAGTAGTGGTACAGGTTGATTTCATCAAAGAACTGGTGCCCCTGCAATGAACCGGCGATGTCAAACACGTCGCGCATCAGTTGGCGGCAATCTAGATTGGCGCGGGCCCAAGCAGTGTCATTGACCAGTTGCGCGATGAATCGTTCGGGGTTCAGGTGTTTGCGATACATCTCATTTGAAATGGGGTCCACGCTTTTGCGCAGGTCGTTGGCCAACGTGTCCTCGCCATAGCCCCAGCCCATGTAGTACATGTCGTGATAGCTGGCATCGGTTGTGATGCGCAGGTTGGGGTTGAGTGAGCGCAGGCGCATTGTCTCGTTCTGCATCGATAGGATGCAGCGAATGATTACCGTCGAGCGGGCATCAACACGAGCATCGCCGGCAAACACTTCGGGAAAGTTGTCAAACATGCGTTGGGCTATTTCCTGATGCTGCTTGGCTCCCTCATCACTCAGGTCACCGGCACGGCGACGAGAGGTCTCGTAGACCATGCTCAGTTGTCGCCGCAGCAGTTCACCTTGCAGGTTGAGCATACCCGCTTCTTTGGCCTTGGCGAGTTCCTTGCAGGGCCGCTCATAATACTTGGCATTGGTGAGCCAGCGGCTGCCATGACGGCCGTAGTGGTCGATGTAGAATGGCTCATAACCTGTGGGCGCTGCGGTGAGTGTCGGCACTTTCAGGTCGGTACCGTAGGGGTAGGCATAGTGGTTGCTCGCCGAGCGGTCAAAGTTGCTGATGACCTGTTTGCGCGGTGTGGTAGCGCATACTGTAATGCAAGTCAGCGCCACGATAAGATATATGGTAAGGCGTTTCATCTTATTTGTCAATTCTAAAGTCTAACGTCTAAAGTCTAACGTCTAAAACCTAACAACAGGTTGGCGTGAAAGTTTATCGATAAAGTAGTCGCGTACGTCGCTCCAGTGATAGTAGGGGGCGACATCGGTCTCGACGGGCAGGGTGGCTTCATGCTCGTTGAGCAGCGGCAACATCAGCACGTCGTCACTGCCGGCTTTGCGGAAGTACACGAACTGCAGGTTGGCGGCCATCGGGAAGAACTTGTAGGTCTGCCAGTACTTATCCAGCGTCTCGAGGTCGGTTGTGCGGTAGTCGGCGCCGTTCAGTCCCATCAGGCAGCACAGGGGCAGCACCACGCTCTCGTGGCCAAAACGCAGCGAGGCGCCTGGCACGGGATTGTCGGTCGTGGTGGCGCGGTCGGCGTCCTCGATGAAGTTCCTGAGCAGATTGGCTTCCATATAGTCCACACGGCACTGTGTCAAGGGTGTCTCGCCCGAGTGGATGTACCAGTAGGCGTTGTTGTAGCGCCACACGCTGTAGATGTCCTCGGCACTGAACAGGTCATACAGGTTCACATTCTCGAACTGGTGGTGGCTTTGCATGTTGCCCACCACGTCAAACAGGTTGACCATCATCGAGCGTGCCTCGGCCATGTCGATGCTGTCCTTGACCCAACGCTGGTCATTGAAAAGTTTTTTCAGCAGGTTTTTGGGGTTCACCCATTTCTCGCGGTATTCCTTGAGCTTGGGGTTCACTGCGGCGCGCAGCGCCCTGGCCACTGTGTCGGTATAGTTCATGTAATACATCGTGGCCTCGCTGGCGTCGGTGGTGATGTTCAGACGCGGATTGAGCGAGGCGAGCACGTCCACCTCGTTTTGCATCGACAGGATGCAGCGGATGACCACCGTCGAGCGTGCCACCACGGGAGCACCGTCCTTGAACACTTGCGGGAAGTTCTGGTACATGCGCCGTGCGATGCCTTGGTGTTGCTCGTGGCCGATGTCGCTCAGTTCGCCCAAGCGGCCCTTGCTCCCCTCGTAAACTTTGCGCAGAATCTGCAGCACCTCCTCACCGCGGCGTGTGAGTTTACCGTTGCGATGGCCCATCTCTAACATGTTAAGCGGGCGCGTGTAGTTTGACTCTTGTATGAGCCAGCGGCTGCCATGACGGCCGTAGTGGTTGATGAAAAACGGTTCATAGCCCTCTGGGGCAGGTGTAATGGCAGGTAGATTCTTGTCGGGATAGGCCTGGTAATTGTTGGCGCTCAGCTTCGGGTTGGCTTTGAAGTCGTCGCGCACTCCGGCCATGACGGACATGAATCCCACCATCGCCACGATGAAAACAATGATAATTCGTTTCATATTCATGATAAGGTTCGGTCAATAGATGTTGCAAATTTAGTTATTATCGCCCATATATTAAAAATAATAATGTGTGAAGTGCAATCTTTTCATGTGAACAGTTGCTTGAGGATGTCGGGTGACCGCAATGTGCCGATGGATGCGTTGTGCAGCCGGTAGTAGCCGATGATCACGTCGAGCATGCGGTTGCGCTCGTCACGCGAGAACCTGAAGTGCCCCATGTTGGCAAATGTCATGCGCGACAACAGGTGAATGACCTGAGCCTCTTGAGGCGGCAGCGACTGGTGACCACCTGTCGTGCTGGAAACAAACACGCCGTCGGTCATGTCAAACCAGTACCCTCGGCGGTAACTCTCCACATTGGGTTGGATGCCCAGATGGCTGCCCAGGTGATACAGGAAGCAGATGTGGAAATTGGCAACTTGGCTTGGCATATGTTCCAGCAGTTGCACCGATTGCTCGATGTAGCGAAACATGGGCTCATTACCCTCGGGCTCCTGAATGACATGGGTGAGCAGCTCGCTGATGAACAGGGCAATGGCATTCTTCACGGGGTCGCTGTAGATGAGTGCCAGCGGATAATTGCGCCGCACCTCCCGCAGGATTGCCAGGTCGCGCCCCTGCCTCATTCCCGCCTCCAGATCCACCAGCGACAGCGGCATGAGCAGCGCATTGCGCATGCGTGCCGCTGCAGTCTTGCCCAGCGGCACGGCAAATGACATCAAGCCGTGACCGTCGGTGTAGATGTGCACGATGTTGTGCTTGTCGCTGTAGCGGATGGTGTTAAGAACAATGCCCTTCAGTTTCTCATACATGCCGCTAATTTACAGTTTATTCGGCATTCTACCACCATTGAAATGGCTTTTTCTAAACTTTTTCTGCATTTCCGCAAGTTAAATTTTGCCAATTCAAAAATTGTTTCTAATTTTGCAGTCGCTTTTGCGAAAAATTATCCCCTTTGGCCCATTCGTCTATCGGCTAGGACGCAAGATTTTCATTCTTGAAAGAGCAGTTCGATTCTGCTATGGGCTACTTATTAATAACTATATATCAAAGTTTTATATTTAATTATGGCAAACCATAAATCAGCAATTAAGAGAATTCGTCAGAGCGAGACACGCCGTCTTCGCAACCGTTATTACAGCAAGACCATGCGCAATGCAGTGCGCAACATTCGCAAGATGACCGACGCCAAGGAAGCCGCCGAGGCTATGCCCAAGGTAACCGCCATGCTTGACAAACTTGCCGGCAAGAACGTGATTTCGAAGAACAAGGCCGCTAACCTCAAGTCAAAGCTCGCTCTTCACATCAACAAGCTGAACCAGGCCTAAGAAATTAGGAGCGCGGTGCATTCGTGTGCCGTGGTTCAGCCAGGTACGGCCCATTCGTCTATCGGCTAGGACGCAAGATTTTCATTCTTGAAAGAGCAGTTCGATTCTGCTATGGGCTACCGCAGCAAAGCGTTAACGCATTCATTGTGTTTAACGCTTTGCCTTGTGTTATTTCATGTGGTGTGTAGGCCCGAAACCTAAAAACTTTTACTATCTTTGTGGCCTAGTTAACCAATTCATCTGTTACCGATGAAACAATATCTTGACCTTATCAAGCATGTGATGGAACACGGTGTGGACAAGGAAGACCGCACCGGCACTGGCACGCGCAGCGTTTTCGGCTATCAGTTGAGGTGTGACCTCGCTGACGGGTTCCCGCTGTTGACGACCAAGAAGGTGCACCTCAAGTCCATCATCTATGAACTGTTGTGGTTCCTGCGTGGCGACACCAATGTGCGCTGGCTGCAGGAGCACGGCGTGCGCATCTGGAACGAGTGGGCCGACGAGAACGGCGACCTGGGGCCTGTCTATGGCAGCCAGTGGCGTGCCTGGCCCGACGGCAACGGAGGCACCATTGACCAGATTGCCCAAGTCATCGACCAGATAAAGAATTCTCCCGACAGCCGCCGCATCATGGTGAGCGCGTGGAATGTGGCCGAGGTGCCCACGATGAAGTTGCCGCCCTGTCATTCGCTGTTCCAGTTCTATGTGGCACAGGGCCGCTTGAGCCTGCAGCTCTATCAGCGCAGTGCCGACCTGTTCCTGGGCGTGCCGTTCAACATCGCGTCCTATGCCTTGCTGCTCATGATGGTGGCACATGTGACGGGTTTGGAGCCCGGAGAGTTCATCCACACCTTTGGTGATGCCCATATCTACCGCAATCATTTTGACCAGATCAACGAGCAGCTCTCCCGTGAGCCCCGCCCGTTGCCCCGCATGGTGCTCAACCCCGATGTTAAGAACATCGATGACTACAAGTATGAAGACTTCACCCTCGAGGGCTATGACCCCTGGCCTGCCATCAAGGGCATCGTCTCAGTCTAAGGACTAAAAACCAGAAACATGAAATCAGTTCACGCCATCGTTGCCGTTGCCAGCGACTGGGCCATCGGGCGTCAGGGCGGCCTGTTGTGCCACTTGCCTGCCGACATGCGCCACTTCAAGGAGGTGACCATGGGCCACAGCATCGTGATGGGCCGCAAGACCTTCGAGTCCTTCCCGCGCCGCCCCTTGCCGGGACGTCAAAACATCGTCATCACCCGTAATGCCGATTGGCAATACCCGGGCGTGACCGTGGCGCATAGCCTTGACGACGCCATAGCCGTCGCCCACACCGACACTGTCTTCGTCATCGGCGGAGCGCAGATCTATGAGCAGGCACTGCCCCTGGTCGATGTGCTGCATCTCACCTGCATCCATGCCCGTTGGGCGAGCGCCGACGTGTTCTTTCCCGCGCTCGACATGAACGAGTGGCAGGAGGTGAGCCGCGAGCACCACAATAGCGACCACCGCAACGCCTACGAGTTTGATTTCATCACCTTAAAACGTCGTGCCCAATGAAGTACTTCCTCATAGCTGGTGAGGCATCGGGCGACCTGCACGCCTCCCACCTGATGGCTTCGATTCGCGAGCAGGACCCGCAGGCCCAGTTCCGTTTCCTGGGCGGTGACCTCATGGAGGCTCAAGCCGGCGTTCCGCCCATCATCCATTATCGCGACATGGCCTATATGGGCTTTGCCGATGTGGTGAAACACCTGGGCAAAATCCTCGGCTTCTTGGGCACAGCACGGCGCGCCATCGATGAGTGGCAGCCGGAGGCGGTAATACTCATCGATTACCCTTCGTTTAACCTCAAGATTGCCAAGTATGCCCACAACCTGGGCATTACCGTCCATTACTTCATCTCGCCCAAGGTTTGGGTGTGGAAGGAATGGCGCGTCAAGGATATCCGCCGCTATGTGGACCACATGTACTGCATCCTGCCCTTTGAGCCTGACTGGTACAGCGAGCGAGGCTACAAGGCCACCTATGTCGGCAATCCCACCGTGCAGGAGGTGAATGAGGCCCGCAAGCATTTCCCCGATTTTGCGACTTTCTGTGAGCAACACGGCCTGACTGAACGTCCCATCATCGCCCTGGTGCCCGGATCCCGTGTGCGCGAAATCCGCGACAACCTGCCTCTGATGCTGCAGGCGGCAGCACGTCACCCCGAGTATCAGGCGGTCATTGCCGCAGCTCCCAGCATCAGTGACGACCTCTACCGCGATGTGCTGGGCGCCAGCGCCGTACCCGTACTGCGTGACGCTACCTATCTGCTCGTTCACCATGCCCGTGCCGCATTGGTTACCTCGGGCACAGCAACCCTCGAAACCGCTCTGCTCGGCACCCCGCAGGTCGCCTGTTACCGTTTCAACGGCAGCAAGTGGTCCTATAACTTCTATCGCCGGCTGTTGTCAGGCAAATACGTCACCCTGCCTAATCTCATTGTCGACGAACCCGTCATCCCCGAACTGCTGATGCACTTCTGCACCCTCGACAGCATCGACGACAACCTAACCAAACTCTTGGAAGACACTCCCGAACGCACTGCCATGCTCGACGGCTACCACCGTCTCGCCGCCCGCCTCGGCACCACCGTCTGCACCACCGCCGCCCATCTCATCACCACCACCTTAAAACAAAACAACTGATTCTGAGGGCATCCGCGCTCATCTTTCTAAACTACGAATTACGCTAATTGAACATATTGGCTTCCGTGCTCCTTTTTTTTCAAACAACTGAATTGTCTGATTGTTCTGAGGGCATCCGCGCTCTGTTTTCAAACAACTGAATTGTCTGATTGTTCTGAGGGCTGGCGCCCTTCTTCTTTTTTGACAGGTGAGTGATTGGAGTGGCGTGCGGGGCGGTTAAAATATGTTAAAACGTTGATTCCTTTTTGTCTGGGGATGAATGGTATGTTGTTGGCTTTGTGCAGTTTATCTAGATAGTCCTTGATGAAGTCCATGTCAAAGCGGTTGTCGGCATCTCGTGGTGTGAGGTCTGGGCTGATGGCGTAGTTGCCGTTGGGTTCTCGCGCGATTACGCCTTGTGCGAGGGCTGTGGCAATGAGATGTCGGTTGCGGCTCACGCGGTTCATGTGTTCTTGCCGCTTGTTGAGTTTTTCAATCAGTTGGTCGGGGGTGAGTGACTCGTTTTGCGGAATGACAGCGGTGAAGATATCCTGCACGGCATTGGCCTCGACGAAACGTTGGGCGAGCGTTGCGGTCTCGGGTTCCAGAAGGACTTCTTGCGGCATGTTGCTGTCATTGATATTGAAGGCGCACTCGAACTGGTCGTCGGATGTGATGCCCTTTACCCTTTGGACGATAGCCGTCGTTCCCCTGTTGGAAATCCTGAAGACATTATTGGCGATATTGAAGAGTCGTTTGCCGACGTGGCCAGCCGTGCTTTTGGCTCGTCCAAGGAGGTTGTAGGCAACGCAAAGTACTGCGACATCATGGAAATCGAGGTATTCACGGAGCTGCAGATAGAAGTTATCGGCTTGATTGAATCCACATTCGGGTGTGAGGTGGTCGAGATCATCGAAGATGATGAGTGTGGGTTTGAATTCGTTGATGGCCTTGAATATGTGGTGGTGTACTTCGATGTCCCGCTCATTGAAGGCGCCGATGTCATCGAGGCACATAAACATGAAGTTGCCACTATTGGCTGAATTGGTGACTGAGCGCTTGATGTCGTGGATGAAGCCACAGCAGGTGTAGTAGGAATGAACTGAGTCGACCCAGAGTACTCTGCCCAAGTTGTCCTGCTCTTGGCCTTCTTGCTTTGCGACCTTGAGTGAGGGCATGGGTTCGTATTTGCCGTCGATAACAGCTGCGGCGAGCATCTTGGCGAAGGCATGGGCTCTGCAGTGTGATGTTCCCGTAGCGAAAGATATTTCGTGCTGGTGGAGAATTGTTGATCCGGCGATGTTGACGACAGCATGTGGCCTGTTTTCCTGGAGAGGTTCATAGTCGATGTTGAGGCAGAGGTGCGACCAGGGGTCGTCCTCAATGCACTGTGCAATGGGTTGTCTGTTGTAATGCATAATGTGTGTTTTTAATGGTTAAATGCCACAAAGGTAAAAGGCGGGGTAATGCTTGTCAATGATAAAAAGCAATAAGAAAACTATGATATTCGCTAATTAAATAGATTTGGGCTGGTGCGTTACTTTTCTCATATAACTGAATGGTCCGAAAAAAAAGAGAAACATATATTTCAAAGAATTGATCATTTTCGATCATTTGTGTTAAGAAATGATCTAATCATATTTTTGTCATGGTAATTCTGTTACTTTGCATGTTATATGAAGAAGTACCGCATAGAGGTGACAGAGGTCTTGAAGCGTGTTTCCGAGATAATGGCCGAAGATGATGTAGAGGCCATTCAAATCGTTGAAGCAATGTACCGCAATTGTGATCTTGTACTGGATGCTTCGGATTATGTGTTAACTGAATTTCGCGTGAAAGATGAATAATCCATGGCTTCTGCAAGGTTTTCAAGAATTAATCGTTAACTTTGCACCAGTCTTAGATACTCATCTAAGCGCAATTGACATCGTGGGTAATTAGATAGCAGTATCTAAATTCGAAGAGACTTCTAACGAAAATAGTCCGCCAAAACTAGTTATTGTTACACAGAGTCTCGGGGAATGCGGATACGCCTATCCTGTATAGGCGTACCCCTTCCTTTCATCTCTGTGTAAAGGCATCTGTGGCGGACAGCCTTCGTTAGGGGATGGATTGCGAAGGTGGTGCGCTTTCTTTTTTGCACACGGCAAACAAGGACCCAAAAAGATGAGTACAGAGGCAAAGCCGTTTTTAAAATGGGCTGGAGGCAAAGGGCAACTCTTATCACAGCTTGAATTACATCTGCCTGATGTCCTAAAAGAACAGGAGTTCACTTACATTGAACCATTTGTAGGCGGGGGAGCGATGTTCTTCCACATGCTACAGAGATTTCCTAATATCAAACGAGCGATTATCAATGACATCAATTCTTACTTGATAATTGCCTATCGTGTTATTAAAGACTCTTCCATTGAGTTAATCGAAAGGCTTTCAAAACTAGAGAAACAGTACAATGCACTGGATGATGATACTAAGAAATCATTCTTTCTCGAAGCTCGAACCATATTCAATGAGAATGAGCTGGACGAAATAGACCGCACAAAATATCTGATTTTTCTTAACCGCACTTGTTTTAATGGTCTTTATCATGTGAATTCCAAAGGGAAATTCAATGTACCTTTTGGTCGTTACCTGCACCCCACGATTTGCAATCCAGAAGTTTTAATGGCTGATAGCAGAATACTGAATCAAGTTGATGTAGTGATACTAAATGGGGACTATGAACAAACGTTGAAACACATTAGCAGCGGACTCAATTTCTTTTATTTCGACCCACCCTATCGCCCGCTTGATGCCACATCTAGTTTCAATTCCTATGCTAAAGAGGATTTTAACGATGACGAGCAAAAAAGGCTGCGTGATTTTTGTGCAATACTCAATCAACGGTCCAATATAAAATGGATGCTCAGCAATTCAGACTGCTCGGCAAGAAACCCTGAGGATACTTTCTTTGAAAATCTCTATCGTGATTTCAGCATCAATAGAGTGCAGGCCTCTCGTGCCATTAACGCTAATCCCAGCAAACGAGGAAAACTAACCGAATTACTCATTAAGAACTATGAATAAGAATTTTAACCTGTTTATGTCTCAACTCCAGAAAACCAATCAAACATTGGATTTCTTTTGCGATTTTGACAAAATATCTGCTAATGTGTCTCAAGTTGAGATGAGCCTTAATACTCTGAATTACCTTATTGGCAAAGATGATTTGTCTAAGGCTGTCACAGAAATATGGGAACGAGACCCAAGAGCATTCGAAGTGATGGGCATTTTAATTGCGGTAAGAGAAGAAGGCAATAAACCTGTTGTTGACAGTCAGGGAAACGTAGTTATGTTGAAAAGCTATTTCACATCTCCTCAGAAAGTCATTGAATTCCTTGTAGAAACTGGTTTAGCCTATGTGTTCAATTCTCGCCGCATCAAGAATCTTGTAGACTATGTTTTCGGTATTGAAACGGGACTTGACACGAATGCACGCAAAAACCGTAGTGGGCACATTATGGAGAGTACCGTGGCAAACATTTTTAAAGAATGTAATGTTTCTTTCAGACAAGAAGTTTATTCTTCGGAATTTCCTGAATTATCAGTTCTTGGCACAGATGAAAAACGATTTGATTTCTATATCGAGACTAGTGACAAGAAGTATCTCATTGAGGTTAACTTCTATAGTGGAGGAGGCTCTAAACTCAATGAAGTTGCACGTGCCTACTCAGAATTGGCACCTAGGGTAAACTCGGTTGAGGGTTTTGAATTCGTATGGATTACGGACGGCATTGGTTGGCGTTCTGCCCGCAACAAACTGGAAGAAGCGTATAGAGAAATTCCCAGTGTCTATAATCTTACAACAATAAAGAATTTTATAGAATTGCTGAAAAGGTAGGAGATGGTAGTGCCATTCTATAAATCAGCTGACCGTGCTTTTACTTTGTTGCATGGCGATTGTTTCGAGCTGTTGCCGCAGTTTGATTTCAAGTTTGACATGATATTTGCCGACCCGCCTTATTTCCTGTCTAATGATGGTATCAGTTATCAGGCTGGCAAAATAGTAAGCGTTAACAAAGGAGATTGGGACAAGGGTGGAACAACTGAACATATCAGGACTTTTAATCATGACTGGATTGCACTGTGCCGCGAAAAGTTGAAAGATAACGGGACAATATGGATTAGTGGAACATATCACAATATCTTTGCAGTCGCCAATAGTTTGACTGACTTGGGCTTTAAGATTCTTAATGTTATTACTTGGGCAAAGACTAACCCTCCGCCCAATATATCTTGTCGTTATTTCACATATAGTACTGAATTCATAATCTGGGCACGCAAATGGCAAAAGCGCCCCCATCAATATAACTATGAAATGATGAAGCACTTGAATGGGGGTAAACAGATGACTGATGTTTGGCGCCTGCCTGCCATCGCGCCATGGGAAAAGTCGTGCGGCAAACACCCAACACAGAAACCACTTGCTATCATGACCCGCATTATTTTAGCATCCACCAATCCTGGGGCATGGGTTCTTGACCCATTTGCAGGCTCTTCTACTACAGGTATTGCTGCCAATCTAATTGATAGGCGTTATTTAGGGATTGAGCGAGAACTGGAATACGTTGAATTGAGCAAAAATCGAAGGCTGGAATTAGAAGATTATCGCCTCCGTCACACATATCGAAATAAAATAAAAGACATCAAACTGAGCGAGGAAATAGAGCCTGCTGCTGTTGTGTGTGAGAATGACATGAACTATGACTTGCCATTCTGATATATAATTGAGGTCTTGACAGCTGAGTTTTCAAGGGAAACGTTTTTATCGTTGTTTGGTGATGGCTGCTGATACCGTGAGGAGTAAAATGCCACATCAGTGTTTTCAGATTGCTCAGTTGTTTGAAAAAGTGGAAGCGGATGCCCTTTGTGGAATTCGTGGAATTTGTGGAAAAATAAAAGTGGATGGAATTTGTAGAAAAAATGAGTGCGGATGCCTCTCGATAGTTGTCCTTGTTGTTCAGCGTTGTTTATGTTGTTTGATAAACTACGAATTACGCTAATTATACTGATTTGGCATCCGCATTCAATTGTTTCGAATTAGACTGAGTTGGCATCCGCGCGCTTGGAGACGCAAGATTTTGCGTCTCTACAGGAAATAATATTGAAGACAAGAAGCACAATAAGTACAATTTATTGATTATCAAAAAATTATATTGAATTTCTTGTCTTTGTTGTTGTTTAGTGTTGTTTGTGTTGTTTGAAAAAAAGGAGGCGGATGCCCATGAGTGATCAGTTGTTTGAAAAAGGGGGTGCGGTTAGGTGAGGTTGAGCAGGCTGGTGGTGAGTAGCGTGAGGGCCAGCATGAGGAGTTCTGCTATTCGGTTGATGTGGACGGCGATGTGCATGTCCCGGGTGGTCAAGGGGCGGTCGTTTTCGCCGATGTAGGGCTTGTCGAAGAGTTCGCCAAAATAGTAGTGGGGACCGCCGAAGCGGCAGTTGAGGATGCCTGCGAGGGCTGCTTCGGGGTAGCCGCTGTTGGGGCTGGCGTGGCGACGGCCGTTTTTCCATACGAATTGCAGCAGTGTCAGCTTGCCCGAGGCGAAGACCATGAGCAGGGCGGTCAGTCGGGCAGGGATATAATTGGCCACGTCGTCGATACGGGCAGACCAGCAGCCGAAGTCCTTGTAGCGCTCGGTGCGGTAGCCAATCATCGAGTCGAGGGTGTTGACCAACTTGTAGGCCAACATGCCGGGCGTGCCCAGCAAGGCGAACCAGAACAACGGGGCGATCACGCCGTCGCTCAGATTCTCGGCAAGGGTCTCGAGGGCGGCAGTGCGCACTTCCTGGGCCGACAGTTGAGAGGTGTCACGTCCCACGATGCGGGCGACCTGCAGGCGTCCCTCTTCCAGCGAACGGTCCAGCGCCAAAAATACCTCACGCACCTCGCGGATGAGCGTTGTTCCCGCCAAGCAGTAGAAAATGATGATGGTGTCTAGAATGAGCCACAACACCATGTTGGGCACCAGCCGCTTGAGTCCCCACACGACAAAGAACACCATCAGGATCAGGGCGAGTGCCATCACGGCCCCTTTGGCCATGCGGTGTGCCCCATGGTTGAGGCGATGCTCTCCCCACGAAATCATCTTGCCGAACCACACGACGGGATGCGGCAACCGTGACGGGTCACCAAACACAAAATCCAGCAGCCAGCCGAACAATAGCGGTAATATAAGCATCAATGCGGATGCCATTGGTGAAATTTGAAAAAATATGAGCGCGGATGCCATTAGTGAAATTTGAAAAAATATGAGCGCGGATGCCATTAGTGAAATTCGCGTAATTCGTAGTTCCTTATTGCGGCGACCAGGGTGTCGTTCTCGGCGGGAGACTGGGTGGCGATGCGGAAGTGGTGAGGCGTGAGGCCCGTGAAATTGGAGGCATCGCGAATGAGGATGCCATGCTCCCGCGCCAGGTATTCCTTCAGCTGGGCAGCCGTGGCCGAGGCGATGGTGCACAGGAAGAAATTGGTCTGGGTATCAAGGGTCTCTATGCCTTCAATCCCGTTGAGCATCGAGCGCAACCGCTGGGTCTCGGCTAGATAGGACGGCAGGTCGGGAATAGCGGTCTCGCCCCGTTGCACGAGCCACTTGCCCGCCTCCAGCGACAGGGCATTGATGGCCCAGGGGCGGTATTGCTCCCGCAGGTGGCTGATCACCCTTGCCGATGCCGTGACATAGCCCAGGCGCAGGCCTGGCACCGCATAACGCTTGGTCATGGAGTGCAGCAGGATGATGTCGTCACGATGGGCCACGTCGGCAGGATGCAACAGGGGCGCCATCGTATAGTCCTCGTAGGACTGATCAACGATGAGCAGGCGGTGACTCCCGGCAAGCGCCAACACCTCCTCTACGGCCAGCACATCGCCCGTGGGATTGTTCGGGTTGCACAGCCAGCACAGGGCGCCATCGGCACGCTCCTGATAGCCAAACACGCGGCAGGCGTCTTCATATTCCCTGAATGTGGGTTGCAGGATGTGGCAGGTGCCCTCGTGGCGATAGGCCTGGGCAATCAGGTAGATGGCATCGACCGCCCCGCTGGTCACCAACACCTCGTCAGGGCTGATGCCACACTCGCAGGCAATCATCCCCTCGAGCGAGGCCGCCGAGGGTTCGGGATAGGAGCGCACGACCGCCATGCGGGAAGCCAGATAGGTCTCCAGCGCGCTCAGGTCAGTCCCATTGTAGATGTTGGAACTGAAGTTCATCTTGATATTCTCGTAGCGATACAGGTCGTCGCCGTGGCCTTCAATCATGGTCAGTCAGAATTTTGTAGAGTTGTTCCATATCGACGTACTGGCGCACATGGGCGGCCAACTTGTCGTATTGTTCTTCCTTGAAAGCGGCGTAATCAAACGGCTGATCACCCGCCGTGATTTTGTCCTTGAACGATTCCAGCAGGAAATCCACAAAGGGGGTGTTGTCGAGGATGCCGTGAACGTAGGTGCCCATGCACTTGCCATCGACAATGTAGCCGTCCTGGCGCCCGTCATCGAGGTGTAGCAGGGGCGACGGCTTGGCATCTCCCAAGGGGTGGGTCTCGCCCTGGTGTATCTCGTAGCCCTTGCCATACTGGCAGGTGACCTGGCGCGTCTGCTTGTCGCCGTTCATCGTGGTGGTCGTGGGCAGCAGACCCAGGCCCGGCAAACGCTCAATGTCGCCCTCGACGTGGTCGGGGTCAAGCACCTCGACGCCCATCATCTGGTAACCGCCACAGATACCCAGCACGGCAGCGCCCTCACGATGCGCCCTCTCGATGGCCTGAGCACAACCGTTGCGGCGCAGTTCATACAGGTCATGCAAGGTGGACTTGGTGCCCGGCAGGATGATGATGTCGGCCTTCTTGATGTCCTCGGTATTGTTGGTGTAAAACAGGTGAACACGCGGGTCTCGCTCCAGCGCGTCAAAGTCGGTGTAATTGGAGAGATGGCGCAACATAACAACGGCCACATTGACCTTGCCACGCTCGGCCTGCATCGACTTCTGAGCCAGCGCCACGCTGTCCTCCTCCTCGATGTAAATGTCCTTGTAATAAGGGATAACGCCCAGCACGGGAATGCCGCAGATGTCCTCCAGCATTTTGCGGCCTTCGTCGAACAGGCGCATGTCGCCACGGAACTTGTTGATGATGATGCCCTTGATGAGGCGGCGGTCCTCGGGGGTCTGCAAGGCGATGCTGCCATAGACCGAGGCAAACACCCCACCCCGGTCGATATCGCCCACGAGAATGACGTCGGCACGGGCGTGACGTGCCATGGGCAGGTTCACCAGGTCGGTATCACGCAGGTTAATCTCCGAGATGCTGCCCGCGCCTTCCATCACGATGGGGTTAAAACGGGATGCCAAACGGTCGAAGGCATCGCACACCTCACGGCGATAATCGATGTCCGACGTACCACGGCGCCAGTAGTCGTAGGCATTCTTGTTGCCGATGGGCTTGCCGTGCAGGATGACCTGCGAGGTGTGGTCGCTCTGTGGCTTGAGCAGCAACGGATTCATGTCGGTGTGGCAAGGGATACCTGCAGCCTCGGCCTGAACGGCCTGGGCTCGCCCAATCTCAAAACCCTCGGGGGTGGCATAGGAGTTCAACGCCATATTCTGGGCCTTGAACGGGGCTGGACTGTAACCGTCCTGCTTGAAGATGCGGCAAAAAGCAGCGGCAACGATGCTCTTGCCCACATCGCTGCCCGTTCCGGCAAACATCACAGGGTGTAATCGCTTGATGGTGCTCATTCTTTCTCGTTGGCTAAAACAAACAGATAATCAGACAGGCGGTTCATCATCACCAACACATCACGGTTAACGGGATGTTCACGATTCAGCGACCACAGGCGGCGTTCCACCGTGCGCGCCTGCGTGCGGGCCAGGTGGATAAACGCGGACAGCTGTGAGCCCCCTCCAGGCACGACAAAACCGCCCTGAAAGTTGGCTTGGTCGATGGCCTGCTCCAACTGTGCTGTAATTTCGGCGGCATGGAGTTCACGCGGATTGACGCTCCCGTCGGGCGTGGCGATGTGGCTCATGACCGTCATCAGCTCACGCTGCACGGACAGTATAATTTGTAGAAAAGTAGAATTTTGCGTCTCATCAAGCATCGACCGCACAACCCCCAAATAGGCATTCAACTGGTCAATCTGCCCATTGGTCTCGATGCGCAGGTCATCCTTCGGGACCCTCACCCCTTCACGCAGGCTGGTCATGCCCTCGTCCCCTGTCTTGGTATATATCTGTTTCATATTTAGTTCTTAGTTTCTGGTCCCTAGTTTCTAGTTTCGTTCAATGTAGAGACAACTCTCTAAACTCTAAACTCTAAACTGCGAGCGCAGCGAGCATCTCTAAACTCTAAACTCTAAACTCTAAACTGCGAGCGCAGCGAGCATCTCCAAACGTGATACAAATGCGTATAGCTTGCCAGGACGTTCTTGTAGCGGATGACTGGCGTTGGCACGGGTTCGCCCTTGGCATTATAGACCTGAGTCGCCGATTGTGGCGGCTCTCCCAGGAATTGCGTGTAGTGGAACTCATGCCCGCGGTACTCCTTGCCATCAAGCGTGAAGCGGCGGTATCCCAGCGACAGCTTGCGGTCAGCCTTGCGGGCCGTGATGGTATAAGGCAACACGCCACACATGGGAAACTCGCCCTCATCGGTGACAATCTTCTCGCACAGGTACATCATGCCGCCGCATTCGGCGATGATGCGGCCACCGCGCTCGGCATACTGCCTGATAGCCTGTCGAGTCGCCTCGGCTTTAACCAAGGCGTCAAGGTGTTTCTCGGGATAACCGCCTGGCAGGTAGAGCAGCGCCACATCGTCAAGGTACGGCACATCACACTCGGGATCAAAGAACGACACACACTCCATCAGGTCTATATTCTCCTGATAAATGAAGGAAAACGACTCATCGTTGCGGGCTATCAGGGTTCGCCCTGCCTGTTCTTCCTTTTTGCAAGGCGATGTGCACTCAGGCTGGCCTGCTGCCCTGCCTTCGTTCGTCAGTTCCAAGAGCCGTTGCCATTGCACATTCTTTTCCAGGAGTTCGACCAGGAGATTGCTTTCGGGCTTCTCGCTGAAGTCCAGCCCCAGGTAGCGTGAGCCCTGTTCAAGTTCGGCCTTCTTGGGCAGATAGCCATAGCACGCCACGCCCAAGTCGTCACACACCTGCTGCAACATGGCGAAATGCCTTGCCGAGCCCACACGATTGAAGATCACGCCGCTGATGCGCACGTCCTTACGGAAGTTGATGAAACCCGAAATGAGCGCCGCCATCGAGTAGGCCGCCGACTTGGCATCTACCACCAACACAACAGGCAGGTCCAGCACACGTGCAACCTCGGCAGAAGAACCCTTGTCGCGATCATAGCCGTCATACAAGCCCATCATGCCCTCCACAACGCACACATCGGCATCCTTGCCATAGCGGTCATACAAGTCCCGCACATGCTCAGGCGTGGCCATAAACGTATCCAGATTTACACTCGCACGGCCACACACCGCAGCATGAAACTTGGTGTCGATATAGTCAGGCCCGCACTTAAACGGCTGAACCCTATACCCCTTGCGCACAAACAACGCCATCAGCCCCCGGGCAATCGTCGTCTTGCCCGAGCCGCTGTTAGGCGCCGCTATCATAAATCCACGTCTCATACAACCCACAAAATTAGTGAAAAAATACGGATTTCAAGCCTATTCTTCATCGTTTTCCCACCACATTCCCACCTCATGTAAAACCATAACACCAATACTATCCTCAATATAAAAAAGTCCCGAAGTGAAGCATGTGCGTGAGTGCAGTAGGGAACCACTAAATAATCATTAAAGTATGATTATTTGTGTATGTGTATGATATAGAGTATATTTGCGATAATTATTTGTCATAGCCAATAACCATTAACTTTTTCAAACTTATGAAGAAAGTATTTTTCGCTTTATTTGGAATTGCTATTGCATTGAGTATCAGCGCAGAAAAGGTTGGCGAGCCGACATCGCCTCTTGCCCGGGATGGACAAATTGAGCAAAATCTACGCTTGGCCAAGGCGCCCACTGTTCCCTCAGACTTGTACGTTGAGCCCGGTACACATAGCTGCGTAGTCACCTGGAACGATGAAGAAAATAGTGCATGGAATCTACGCTACAGGTTGTATTCTGAGGACCCTGTTTTGCTACATTCTTTGAATGGCAGTAGTTACACAGGCAGCTATGCCGATGTCACCCTACCCGCACCTTGGGGTGGTGTCAACACGCGTGCTGGAAATGGCGCAATTTATGTTAAGAACAATTATAATGGAGTTGCTCGAGGAACTCTCACCTACACCATTCCCGAAGGTTATTCCAATGATTTCTTCACGTTGTTGATCACCTCGGGCTCAGGCACTTATGGTACTGGCAACTTCACGGTTTACACCCCACAGACTGCTGACGTGGGCCACTATTTCTCGGGCGGTGAGACTTATAAATGGCTTGTGAAAGCCAGCTCCGGTGAGAAGATAACCGTTTACTCGACCGATCAGAATTATTCGCCCGATATCGCCTTGATTGCCGTTTATTCGGGAGACGCTACCGAGATGAAGCTGATGGCCAGTGGGTGGAACTATGCGAACAACCTCGACAAGACGACTTACACCATCGAGGACCTTGAGACCGAGACCGATTATGAGGTACAGGTACAAGCAATCGGCAATGATGGCAGTTTGAGTGACTGGACAAGGTCTGACGTCTTTACCACTCTTGCCGAAGAGCCCATTATCCCTGTGGTTCATATCTTGGGAGACATTGACGATCAGGCATGGTCTCCCTCTGTCGGAACCAAGATGGAATATGATGCCGAAAACGAACTTTACACCGCAACCATTTACGTGGAAGCTGATAGGACCTTCGGCTTCTCGACTGAGCTTGATGATAATGGAGACATGGGTGGTTGGAACTACCTTTTGCCTTACCGCTTCGGTCCCGTGAGCAATGATGGCATCTTTGTATTAACAAATGAGTATATGGGCCAGTCCCTGCCTTTGACCTTTGACAACTATGGAGATATCCGTATTTTAAGTTCAGGCGAGTATACGGTAACCGTCAGCTTGGAGGAAAACTACATTATCGTTGGAAAGATTGGTGGTACCGAGCATGAGTATATAGTCGGCGACGTCAACCACAACGGCAGCGTTACAATCTCAGACGTGACTGACCTAATTGATTATCTTTCAGGCGCTACCGTTAATGTCTGTGAGATTTGCGCAGACGTGAATGGCAATGGCGAAATCACAATTGCCGACGTGACGCTTCTCATCGACAATCTGTTAATTGGAGATTAACCCACCAACTGAACCCGAAATAACGTATCAAATAATCCCTCGTGCCCATTTAGCACGAGGGATTATTGTGTTATCGAGGAGTGAAAAATTCCCGTTCTATATGATTAATTGCGCGGAATTTAGGTTTATTAGGTGGGGGTTACATGCCGATGGATTTGACGGTGGACTCGAAGGCGTCGCGGTCGCCGATGGCTCCGTTCTTGATTTTTGCGCGGTAGTTATAGATGGTGTTGACCGAGTAATGGAGGAATTCGGCGATGCGGCTGCTGTCCTCGATGCCCAGGCGGATGAGGGCGAAGATGCGGATGTCGGTGTTGAGCACGCCCGGCTCGGTGAGCGTGATGCGGCACTCGGGCCGTAATAGGGCATTGAAATCATCGACAAAATTGGGGAACAGGTGAAGGAAGGTGCTGTCGAACATCTCATACAATTCTGTCAGATTCTTGTCCCGGTGCTCACTGTTGTTGGTGAACTTGTAAAGTGCATCCAGGTCGCGGCTCTTGACCATCTTATTGATGCGCTTGCGCATTTCGTCCAGGCGGTCGATGTAGAATGAACAGAGGTGAATGAAGCGGCCCACATATTCGTCCTTGACACGGTTGGACTCGTTGAGCTGGGTATTGGTCTCATGCAGCCTACTATTCAGGTCAGACAACTGGGCGTTCAACTGAGCCAGCTGGGTATTGCTCTCACTCAGTTCGTTACGGGCCAGAGCGAGTTTCTTGCGTTGACTATTGCTATAGAAGAGGATTCCCAGGAACAAGGCTGCCAGCAGAGTCGATACGACAGCGAGAACGAGCAACAGGCGGTTGGCCCGCTTGAGCGATGCCTCATAATTGTCGCTGATGGCAGTCAAGACGGGAGAAATCTGGTTGTTGCGCTTCAAGGTGTTGAACTTGCTGGCGCACTGCCAAGCGAAATGGATGTAGCGGTAAGCTCGGTCAATGTCGCCGTCCCCCATGAGCAGGTTAGCCAACTCCCACATGGCGCCCTGGTCCATCACGGCATTCTCGACGTCACTCAATGCCGACTGTGTGACCCAGTAACGCGCCTGTACCGAGTCGCCCAGCAGGGCATAATCCAGATAGCGGTAAAACGACACGATGGCATACTCGTGCGACCCTTTCTTGACCTGCTTGAGGCGCATGTCGCTATAACTGAGGGCTCCCTTGCCATCGCCCGCGCTGAAGCGTTCCAACTCTTTCAACTGCAGCGCCTCGTCGTCGTTCATCGACACACCGGCCGTATCGATCATGCTATTGTAGCGACCGTGCCTGGCATAATACTCCTCTTGCAGGTGCGGCACCTTGCAATAATAGCCCAATTCACCGTACAGGTGGGCCAGCGTGATGTAATAGCGGCGCTTGTTGCTGGCATCGGTAATATGCTCGCCATCAATGGAGTTCAATATATCCATTGCCTCGTGATACATGCCCGACTCGGTACACTGGTAGGCCAACAGCAGACGGCACTCATCGGCGCGGATGGGGTCGTTCAGCCGCTCGGCCAGCACGATGCAACGGCCAATGTAATGGATGGCCGAGTCGCTCATGTAAGGCTTATACTCGTCATACAAGTGGCGGCACATTTCATACTGCACCTTATTGTCATCGGTAACCTCAAGGGCCGTCTTATACTTGTGAATGCGATTCTCGCGTTCCTGCACATAGCGATCAGTCATCTCTATCGCCTTGTCCAGTTTTCTATACTCCTGCTCCAGATCTATATTGTCTGCCGCCATCACATTCATACATGACAACAGCAACAAGAGCACAAATATGATGTTCCTCTTCATTGACTTCAGGGGGGTTAATTGCTAAGCGCTGCAAATGTAAATGTAATATCCCGCATGGACAATAAAAAGTAGAAAAAGTTGGCAAAAAATGACGTTTTTCACCGAAAACAAGACTACATTTTAACCACTTTTTAACGATTGGCGATTTTCTGCAAACATTTGGTGGTCAGACAACTAAAAAAATCAAGTGGACTAAATCATCCACTTTTTTGTTTTTGATGTGCATAAGCCATTCTTTTATTCTATATTTTTGCGATGTGACTCGCAACCGTCACGAGGGTTTTTCCCTCGACAAATAATCATCCAACTAAAACCAACCAACGAAATAACCAATCAATTTTTATCAACCAAAACAAATGTAACATGAAAGAGAAAAGATTACTTTCACTGCTGTTGACAGTCATGCTGTCCATAGCGGCATTTGCACAAAATCAGACCTTCACGGGCACCATCGTTGATGTCAACGGTGAACCCGTGATTGGTGCCACGATTGTGCAAAAGGGAACGTCGAATACGGTAGTTACCGACTTCGACGGCAATTTCTCCATCAACGCACCCGCCGGTGCTGAGTTGGAAATCAGTTATGTTGGCTTCGGCAAGCAGACCGTGGTTGCCGGCGACAACATGCACATCATCCTGACCGAGGACGCCGAGTTGCTTAACGAGGTGGTTGTTATCGGTTACGGTGTGCAGAAAAAGAGCGTTGTGACCGCGTCGATCGCCAAGGTCAGCTCTGAAGACCTGGCTGGCAAGACCCGCCTGCGCGCCGAGGATGCCCTGAAGGGTATGGCCGCTGGTGTCAACGTCACCTCTTCATCTGGTCAACCCGGTGCACAGTCGATGATCCGCATCCGTGGTATCGGTACCATCAACGACTCCAATCCTCTTTACATCATTGACGGCATGCCCACCGACCAGTATGGTATGGAGAGTGTTAACCCCAATGATATCGAGAGTATTGAGGTGCTGAAGGATGCCGCATCGGGCGCCATCTACGGTGCACGTGCAGCCAACGGTGTTATCCTTGTGAGCACCAAGAAGGGTAAGATGGGCAAAGCCAACATCAACTACACCTTCTCCTATGGCTGGCAGAACCCCTGGAGAAAGCGCGACGTGACTGGCGCTACCGACTATGCTAT